>Ga0155156_170_pt1 | contig 14161 bp, 14 predicted proteins | sample RifCSPhighO2_01_FD_106124 | JGI IMG/M metagenome (GOLD analysis project Ga0155156, IMG submission 106124) | Candidatus Roizmanbacteria bacterium RIFCSPHIGHO2_01_FULL_39_8
TATTCTTATAAATGGTTCTTTTGCATATTCTTCCCGATATGCTTTCCAAATCTCTTTTTCAGAAATATTTTTGTTTGGTATTGTATGAATTGTCACGAGAAGTCCCCTTACCATATCTAAAGCTGTTGCAGAAATTGCAACATTCAATTTATTTTTTCCAAGAGTTAATTCCTGCAGGATCTCAGCGGTATGGCGATGACCGGTCGGCATATAGGAACGAACTGTTCCAGACCTCTCTGGATGATGACTCGCGAGAGAGGGCTTTAGTCCTCCTTGCGAACTACTCATTTTTGCATCGATAATGATTTTTCCATCGATGAGATTGTGTTTTACGAGAGGGTAGAGCGCAAGTAGAGAAACTGTCGCCTCACATCCTGCGCAGGCTACAAAGTTTGTTTTTTTTATTTTTTCCCGATGAAGCTCTGCGATTCCGTAGACGAATCTGTTTATAAACTCAAAAGCTGCATGTTTTTGTTTATACCATTGCTCAAATACTTCTCTACTGTTTAATCTAAAATCAGCCCCCAAATCAATTATTTTTTTGGATTTTTTTACCAACTCTTTCATCCTCTTCATCGATTCACCATTAGGTAGGGCAACAAACAAAAGATCACAAGATTCAAGATCTCCGGGCTCAATAAAAACGAGATCAGTTTGTTTTCGTAAATTCGGATGAACAAGTGCCACTGGTTGACCTGAAAATTGTCGGGACGTTACTTGTTTAATTGACACATTCGGATGGCCAAGAAGAATTCGCAATAACTCTCCTCCTGCGTATCCGGAACCACCTAATATAGAAACGGAGATCATAGTTTTTTTAATGTTTGAATGCAGTAATCAACGATGGCTCCAGAGATACTTACCCCGGTTGGAGCTTCGGAGTTTTTAAATTCCATAGTGTGATTGATTTCATTAATTTTCAGACCTTCCTCCGTCTCAAATATATCCATAGCGAGTATTCCTCCCCCTACTGCATCTGACGCTTGCCGAGAAATTTTGGATAAATCTTTTGTTATGGGGCAATTTGAGGCCTTTCCACCTCTTGCGGTATTGGTAATCCAGTGGGGAGAATCTCTGTATATTGCACAGATAGCTTTGCCATCGACTACGAATGAGCGGATATCTCTTCCTGGTTTCTCGACATACCTTTGGATATAAAAAGCTTTTTGTTGGGGAGAGCCTAAGACATCTTTATGTTCGATGACTGTTTCCAAAGCGTCAATATCATTGACCTTGGATAGAAGTCTTCCCCACGACCCAAGTGAAGGTTTAAAAATTACCGGGAACCCACCCATATCGCGTATGGCTTTTAATGCCTGCTCCAGAGAAAAAACCATAACAAATTCAACCGTAGGGACTTTGTGTTTTAAGAGGGTGAGCGATGTGAGAAATTTGTCTTCACAGATTGCCGCTACAGTGCCAGAGTTAATTACAGGGATTCCTATAGCTTCATAGAAGCGAGTAGCGTGCGTTCCCTTCACTGTGGAAATACATCGCTCAAGCACCAGATCGAAATCAGCTTCATAGCGGTAGGGATCCAGTACTTCTGTTCGAACATCAATAATTTTCATGTCTACATCTTTCCTTCGAGCGGCCTCAAGTATAAGTTTTTCATCACCCCGAATAGTAGAATGAAGAAGTGCGATTGATTTCATATTATTGACCCCAATCTTCCTCCACGGCAGGTGCCTCGGCGAGTTGAACCTGATCGGACTTAATGCTTTTTATCACCAATCTGGATTTGCACTCGTTACAACTTACAATTTCAGACAACTCAATTCCGCTAAGTGTAAACTGCCCGTCACAGATAGGACATTGAGCTTTGTATGTTTGCATAGATTATTTAGTTAATTTATTAATTAGAAGACCATTTTAAGTTTCTCAAAAGGTAAAATCAAATTTTTAACGAATATTTACAAATTTAGTACAATATGTTAAAATATTAACAATATGATCACTATTTCACAGGCCTTGCGGGAAAAAGTAGAAAAATCACCGATATTGAGCGAAACAATGACGCAAGGTGTCTTAAACTACTCGGCATTGGCGCGAAGATTGCGAAAAGAGCTACAAGCCGAGCTCTATAAGCCAGTGTCTGAGGGAGCCATCGTCATGGCATTAAAACGATTAGCACAGCAGATCAGTTCCAAAGTTCATCTTACAAAAGTTTTCAAAAAAACACCGGACATGCTGATCCGTTCTAATCTCATGGAAATTACCATCCTTAATGCCAACATCACCGAGGAAAAATTCCAGACTATATTTAAGAGGTTCCGTGAACAAAATAAATATTTCGTCACTTTTACCCAAGGCGTATTTGAGACAACAATCATAGCAAGCAATGAATTATCCCCCGAGCTGAATAGGCTCATTAAAGGAGAAGAAATTGTATCGAAGTTTGAAAACTTATCAGCAATAACCATCCGTCTACCAAAGGAAGCTATTCCAACTCCTGGAGTCTTTTATTCCATCCTGAAGTTTCTCACCTGGGAAGGCATTAATGTTATAGAGGTCGTTTCGACCTTTCTTGAATTTACTATTATATTGGAGGATAGAGAAGTAGATAGAGCTTTTTCCGTTTTAAAAAGAGATTTGAGTTAGACCGCTTGTTTGGCGGATCATTTAATTTCGAGGATTTTATACTTCGTTTTCCCTGCGGGTACTTCCACTTCGACCACTTCGTTTATTTTCCTGTTCAGCAGAGCTTTACCGATTGGAGATATTGAGGAAAGTTTTTTATTCAATGGATCTGCTTCGAATTCCCCTACAATCTGCAGTTCCTCTTTTTCTCCATTCACCTCGACACGAATGGTGCTTCCTAAGCTGACTATATGGCCATTCGAGTGATTATCGACAACTTCTACATTTTTTAATAATTCTTCAATCTCTTGGATCCTTCCTTCAACAAAAGCTAATTCTTCTTTGGCAGCAGAATACTCGCTATTTTCAGACAGATCGCCCATTGATCGAGCTGTCTGGAGACGCGTAACCGCTTTAGGCTTGCGAATCTTTAGTAGCTCCTCGTATTCCTTCTGCATATTTTCCAAGCCGTGTCTTGTGAGTTGGACTTTTTTCATAGTTAAAAAAATAACCCCTCTTTCTGTACATTCCTTGTACTGTTAGGGGATTGATGCTAAAATACTACTAAATAAAAAGAGTAAAGTCAAATCTGGAAAGTAAAGAATACATACTCATTGTGTATGCCGCCATCGTCTAACGGTTCTGGACATCACCTTCTCAAGGTGAAGATTAGGGGTTCGAATCCCCTTGGCGGCACATTCAAAAAAGTAGAAAGAATTTAACCACCTGAAGCTTTGTTGACTTCTCCTTCCATCGCGCTGTAATTTTGCGCACCGCCGTAAATTGTAGTATTAATGATAAAATGAGGAGTACCTTGATAGCCGATAGATAGAGCATCTTGACTATCGCGGGCAATATTATCCTTGTATTTTTCGCTTTCTAAACACGATTGGAGATTACTGCTGTCAGTTACGTCGGCCAAGAACTCTACCAAGGCGGGAATATTTGCTTTATTATTCTGGACTTGATCGTTTATAAGAGTATAACCCGCGTTTGACATCAATTTATCATGCACCTCCCAATAACTTCCTTTTTCGAAAGCACAATATAATGCCTGTGTGGCGAGTTCGCCGTTCCCGTGTCCGTTTGCATAAATCTGTACATAGGAGGCTTTCCCTTCATCTACAAGTTTACGCATCTCGGTAACCGGTGGTCTATAGGTTCCCCCATCGGTATCATATTGGAATGTGGGACCCATTTGTTTTGCGAGTTCTGGGTTTTGTCCGCCTGCTACATGGCAATAAGGGCAACTTGGATCACTCACTTCCACGAATAAAACTTTACTGTTTGCATCGCCAAAATGCATATACTCGTCACCAAAGAATTTTTTTATCCGATCTAAAGAAATTGGGACGGGAGTAGGTTGTTGAACCTGCTGTTGCTGAATGTCTGTAGTTTGCTGATTTGCCACTTTCGCACCATTTCCTTCATATGATCTTACTTTAGCCAAGAGGTAACCGGCCAAAAAAGACATCACAACCAAAATAATAATAAGTAGCTGTGATGGTTGGGACGGTGTAGAATAGTAGCGGGGAGCAGATGTATATTGTTCTTCTTTTGGACCAAATTCCGTGTCTTCTTTAACTTTTTGTGGTCTTACATTTTTTGGCATAACTAAAACTATAGCTAAAAAAAAATGTAAAGTCAATCACAAATTTCCAACTATTTTGCGTAGATTCGGTAGAGAGTACTCCCGATCTTTTCATACTTTAAAATATGTACCAGACCGATTTCTTTCGTATTTTTAACGTGGGGGCCGCCACAAAACTCTTTTGAATAAGCAGTTTGAGGGCTACTTATTGAACCACCAACAAAATAGACCTTTACTTTTTCGGGGTATTTTTCCTTGAAGAAGGCACGCGCCCCTATTTTGTAAGCCTCAGTTTTGGGAACGATCTTATACCAGACGTCCAACGCCTCCGCAATTTTTTTATTAATAATAGCTTCAACTTTTTTTAGTTCACTACCACTCATCTTTTTTGGCGCTGAGAAATCAAATCTGAGTCTATCCGAAGTTATATTGGATCCCTCTTGCCTTACTTGATTACCCAAGACGTCAAACAATGCTTGGTGGAGAAGATGAGTGGCTGTGTGATATCGAATTGTTTTTTCACTGTTATCGGCTAGTCCACCTTTGAATTTTTTATCGGCGCCTTCTTTAGATACGGCTTGATGTTTGGAAAAAGTGTGTTTGTAAAGAGTATGAAATTTATTTATGTCAAGATTTATTTTCCTCTGTCTTACATCTTCGATGAACATCTCTACTGGGTATCCCATTGATTGATATAAGTCGAAGGCTAGCTGTGCATATTTTTCTTCAAGTTTATTGCCGGAAAAAGGGCGGGAAAGAAATTTCTCTACCTCATGTTGGGCGTTATTTAATGTATTTCTAAATTTTATTTCTTCTGTTTCAAAAAGAGACTGTATGATTTTTTGTTTAGAGGGAAGATCTTTATAGACTTTTTTGAATATTTCAACAACAATAGGTACCAAGTTGACAGTAATTTCTTTGTCGAAACCCAGATTTTTCCCAAAGCGAACCATACGGCGGAGCAATCTTCGCAAAAAATATCCCTGGTCTTTGTTTGAAGGGATGACCCCGTCAGCAGCCAACATAACTGCGGACCTAATGTGGTCTGAAAGGATACGCATACTTCTTGTATCGTCGAACTTTTTTCCATATTTTTTACCCGTAAGAGTTTCGACTTTTTGAATTATGGGAAAAAGAACGTCAATTTTGAAAACGTCCGGATTTTCGTTTGCTGCAGCCAAAATTCTTTCAAGTCCTCCTCCGAAATCAACATTCTTGTTTGGAAGTTCAGAAAATGATCCATCTTTTTCCTTTTTATACTGCATAAAAACATTGTTGCATATCTCTAAAAACCTTCCACAGTCACAGTTAGGATGACATTTGGGTCCAAACTTCGAATTATGGGGCACTTGGGTGAATTCATAAAATACCTCGCTTGTTATTCCTCCGGGTTCGCCAACAGGCATATTATCCGGTATTCCCGCCCTCGACCACCAATTTTTATCCGGGCCGTAATAAAATATTTTGCTTTGAGGAGTTCCCAAGCTTTTCCAAATCGAGATAGACTCGGTATCACGAGGAATGAATTTTGTACCGGCAAATACGGAAATGAATAGATTACTCTTTGATAACCCTATCTCTTTTGTCAAGAAATCCCAACACCAGACAATCTGTTCTTTTTTAAAATAATCCCCCAAAGACCAATTTCCCATCATTTCAAAAAAAGTCGTATGACGATTATCTCCTACTTCGTCAATATCTTGTGTCCGAATACCTCTCTGGATATTGTAAAGTCTTTTGCCTAAAGGATGAGTCTCTCCTAAAAGATATGGAACAAGCTGTTGCATCCCGGATCCGGTAAAGAGAGTAGTCGGGTCTTCTTTAGGAACAAGAGGTATGGGAGGAATCTCTTTATGGCTTTTTGTTTTCCAAAATTGAGCAAACTTATCGCGGAGCTTTGTATGGGTGAGCATCATAGTGTAAAATTATATCAAATATGATCATAAAAACGTCGGACATCAACTCAATCGAGCCTTTCTTACCACATATTCCAAAACCAAGCCCTGATTCTCACAAGGGACAAAATGGCAGGCTTCTTGTAATAGGTGGTTCTCATCTTTTTCATTCTGCTTCTCTTTGGGCAGCAGAAATATCTTCCCATTTTGTAGACATGGTTCACTACTCGTCTGTTGAAGAAAATAATGAAATCTTTTTATCGCTCAAAAAACAATTCAGAAATGGTATGGTCATCCATAAAAAAGACCTCCTTTCGTATGTAGATGAAGACGATACGATCTTATTAGGACCGGGGATGGTCCGAAAGAAAGATCAAATATCAAAGATCAAATATCAAAGATTTGAAGACATTTTGGACATCAAGGATGAAGGAGAATATACTTACCATTTAACTAAATATTTGCTAGAACATTTTCCGCAGAAAAAATTTGTCATCGATGCGGGGGCGCTTCAGATGATGGAGGCAGATTGGTTGAAAAAACTTCAGACGATGCCCATAATCACACCGCACCAGAAAGAATTTAAGTCATTGTTTAGGGTAGACATACAATCGTTAAGTTCGGATAAAAAGGGAGAGACAATCAAAAAATATGCGCACGAGTATAAATGTTTAATTCTCTTAAAAGCGATAGCTGATTTTATATCTGATGGAGACAAAACTATAGTGGTGCAAGGGGGAAACGCTGGATTAACTAAAGGTGGAACGGGAGACATCCTTGCAGGTCTTGCTGCTTCTTTATATACCAAATCAAATCCCCTCGAGTCGGCTGTCTTAGCCTCCTTCATACTCAAAAAAACTGCGGATAACTTGTTCCGGTCAAAAGCTTACTGGTATAATATTAGTGATATAATAAATAGCGTCCCTGAAACTATTAAAGAATTGATAAGGTAGGTAGTCAAAATTCAACAAGATGAAAAAAGAGACAGTCATCGCGGTTTTTTTTGGTATTTTATTTGGAGCAGTAGTAGCCTTATTTCTTATCGCTAAGAATAAAGAATTTCAATTTAATACGACAAAAACCATCGCACCAAGCGGCATTCTCAATCAAAAGGCAAAATCAAATCCCCTGGTTACCGATATTTTGGAGATATCTGAACCCCAAAACAATAGTATCTTCAGCACAAACAGTGTACAGATAAAAGGATCGGCAGAAAAAAATTCATTAATAGTGATTTTGTCTCCGATAAAAGAAATGATTTTTAGTAATGAACAAAAAGATTTTTCTGTTAATTTTCCTTTAGCTTTAGGTGAAAACGTCATCAATATAACTGTCCACTCAAGGAACAATAGAGTGAGACCCCAAGAAAAAGAATTACGTATTTATTATCTCGAAGCAGAACTATGAAAAAAATTATAATAATTCTGTTTTTCTTACTGATTTTTTCTGGCAGCGTCTATGCGCAGACGTTGACTCCATCCCCTGCGCAATCTCTTATTACTCCAACAAAATCTCAAGAACAGATAGACACCGAAACACTCAAGGAAAAAGTAGCATCAAAAGTTGCGGAATTGCGAGAAAAAAACAACAAGGCGGTAAGCGGATACATCAGTGAAAAGTCTGATTCTCAAGTGAAGATTAAAAGAGCAGGAAATGAAGAATATTTAGTTCGTATCGACAAGGATTTGACGAAGTTCTACCAGATAGCTGGCACACAGAAGAAGGAAGTGAATTATGCTACATTTAAAAAAGACTCCTACATACTTGTGGAAGGTGTTATCAATGAGAAAGAAGTTGATGCCAATGCACTGTATTTGGATGAAGAATTTTTTGTCGCATCTGGTATGGTAACTGAGGTGAATAGCGATGAATTTTATATTCGAGTCGCCGGGAATGATAAAGAGAACTATACTTTAGATGTAGAAACATTTACAAAAGAGGATATGGTTAATATCAAGACTCTAGCGCTGGAAAAAATTGGATTCTCTAAAATCAAGGAAGGCGACACGATTCATTTTATCGCCAAGCAAGGTCTAGAAAAAGAGCCCAATCGTTTTCCTGCTCAAAGAATTCTAATCATTCCTCAAGAGTATTTCATAAAATAGAGAATAGGAATTCTATTTACCAATTACTCATTACTTTACTGTGTTTAATTTCTTTAAAAAATTCTTCGACTACAACGAGAAGGTAATTAATACACTAAAGAAAAAAGTCGAAGAGATTAGTTTGCTCGAAGATAAAGCGAGGAAACTCACTGATTTCCAATTTAAGAAAGAAACGGAGAAGCTCAAAGATTCGGTTCAATCGGGGAAGACAACACTCGATGACGTCTTACCTTGGTCTTATGCTCTTGTCCGTGAAGCGGCAAGGCGGACCTTAGGGCAGAGACATTTTGATGTCCAACTGATGGCGGGTATTGCTCTGCATGAGGGAAAGATCGCAGAACAAAAAACAGGTGAGGGTAAAACACTTTCAGCAATCTCTGCCCTCTATCTAAATGCTCTTACTGGAAAAGGATCACATCTTGTGACCGTAAACGATTATTTGGCAAGGAGAGACGCGGGATGGATGGGTACTATTTTTCATTTTCTAGGACTCACTACTTCTGCTATTATTTCCGATAAATCTTACCTGTACGATCCTGCTTTTACTGAAAAGGATGCGAATGATTGGCGACTTCAACATTTAAGGCCAATCTCAAGAAAAGAAGCATACCTTGCCGACGTAACATACGGCATTAATAGCGAGTTTGGGTTCGATTACCTGCGTGATAATATGGCGAATTCGGTTTCCGAATTGGTGCAGAGAGAGTTTAATTTCGCAGTTATCGACGAAGCAGACTCGATACTTATCGATGAAGCCCGAACGCCGCACATAATTTCAGCTCCTTATGAGGAAGATACCTCAAAATATTATCGCTACGCAAAAATAGTGAAACAGCTCGATTCGAAAACAGACTATGTGATAGATGAAAAACTTCGCACTTCCAATTTAACCGAAGCGGGTATAAAAAAAATTGAATCAATTCTTGGCGTTACCAATGTATACGAAAAAGACTTTGAGTCCTTGTTTCATATAGAAGCTGCGCTCAAAGCAGAAACGCTTTTTAGATTGGATAAGGATTACATAGTAAAAGACGGAGAGGTTATTATTGTCGACGAGTTTACTGGAAGATTGTTATATGGCCGAAGATTTTCCGAAGGACTCCATCAGGCAATTGAGGCAAAAGAAAATGTGACGATTCAGAGGGAATCAAAGACACTCGCCACCGTTTCACTACAGAATTATTTCAGAATGTATAAAAAGTTGGCGGGAATGACAGGAACAGCAGCGACAGAGGCTGAAGAATTCCACAAGATCTATAAGACTGATGTGTTAGTGGTTCCTACCCATATGCCCATGGTACGAAAGGATAGTCCAGACATGATTTATAAGACCGAGCGAGCAAAGTTTAATGCAGTGGTCGAGACAATTGCCGAAAGCTATAAAATAGGGAGGCCTGTATTGGTAGGTACTACTTCGATTGAGAAAAATGAATATTTGTCGAGCCTTCTCAAAAGAAAAGGTATCCCGCATGAATTATTGAACGCAAAAAACCATGAACGAGAGGCTATGATTATTTCCAATGCCGGGAAGAAAGGATCTATTACGGTTGCAACTAATATGGCCGGCAGAGGAGTAGATATCATTCTTGGTGGAGAAACACCAAGTAAATCTCAAAGCGAGTACAAAAATAGGCAAAGAGAGTGGCAGAAGAGTCATGATGAGGTTGTGGAATTGGGTGGGTTATATGTCATGGGAACCGAGAGGCATGAATCGCGAAGGATTGATAATCAGTTACGAGGAAGATCAGGCCGTCAGGGAGATCCAGGGGAGACGCGCTTTTTTGTCGCTCTTGAGGACGATCTCATGCGAATTTTTGGGGGAGAACAAATTTCGAAACTCATGACGTTTTTTAATTTCCCTGAAGATCAACCGCTTACCCACTCGATGGTTTCGAAAGCAATAGAGCAGGCACAGGTGAAGGTTGAAGGATTTAACTTTGATATAAGAAAACATCTGGTTGATTATGATGATGTACTCAATAAGCAAAGAGATATTATTTATACTTTGCGAAAAAAAATACTCGCGCTGTCTGAGAAAGATGAAAAACAGTTCAGAGAGACGGTTGACGAAGTATTCCAAGAGGAAATAGAAGTCCTTGTCAATGCGGTGCTCGGAACGGAAGAAATTATTTCTAAAGACAGCTTGGTTAACCTGCACAAGGAATTAAACTTAATTTTCCCTATTGAGCTGGAGGACATTCAGAAATACGCAAGAGAAAGGGATACCGGTAAACTAGTCTCCTTCTTGCTTGAGAAAATAAAGAAAACCTATGATCAAAAAGAAAAAAAAATCGGGAAACAATTATGGAAGGAAATAGCGCGGATGATATTCCTTAACACAATTGATAAATATTGGACGGAGCATTTGACCGCAATTGAAGATTTACGCGAAGGCATTAACCTACGCGGATATGCACAGATGGATCCGCTCGTCGAATACAAAAATGAAGCGTATTCTATGTTCGAGCGATTGGTGGGTGATATAAATTTTGAGGTGACAAGAAGATTATTTAAAATCGAGGTACAGACGGGGACGCATACGCATCTTATTCAGCCGGAGCAACCTAAACAGCCGAAAATTTATAAATCTGCCTCCAGAGTCGACCCATTTTCGCAAGCTCAAAAAAAACAGGAGACAGTACCAACGCAGTTGCCGTCTCCGGTTGGTCTCCCTCAGGGTTCGTCTACTCCAACGGTGGTTGAGCAACCTGCTTCGACCAGCCATTCGGGTTTCCGCATTATTCCACCTGGCCAGAAAACAGAACATAAACTTGGTCGTAATGATCCCTGTTGGTGTGGGAGTGGAAAAAAATATAAACGTTGTCATTATCCTAATTAATCAAGCACAATTTGTGCTTTAGATCACGGCGATTTCTTTGGACAAAAAGTACAATAGAAGTACATGAATGTTTATTTCACTGCTTCGATCGTAGGAAGAGATCGAAATCTCCAGAACTACCGGAAGATTATTGACATTTTAACTACTAAGGGTTTCAAAGTGATGTCTGACCATATCATGAACACCTCTCCGGAAAAAATCAGAATGGAAACTAAGGAAGAGAGGTTGAAGTTTCATTCGCAGCTTGAAAAAAACATTAGGTCGGCTGATTTTATGGTAATAGAGTCGACGTTTCCAAGTATCAGCGTTGGATACGAGATTTCGATCGGTCTTCACTTCAGGAAGCCTGTACTCATTTTGTATTCAAACGGCGATCCTCCGTCGCTTCTTGCCCATCATGCAGATGAAAAACTGATATGCGAAAAATATACGCCGGATACCGTCAAAGAGATAATAGATGACTTCGTGAATTACATCGAGGGAAAACAGGACACACGATTCACTTTTTTTATTACTCCGGAAATTGCTCACTTTCTTGAAAAAAAATCACAGAGAGAAAAGCTCCCAAAGTCAGTTTACCTGCGGAAGCTTATAGAAAAAGAAATGAAAAATAAATAATGGCGAATGCACAGCGGTGATGTATAGGAAAAGAGCCTAAACACAACTAAACTAAGTGTGTTCATGCATGAGACATTTATCCCTATTCCTGAAGCTATGATTGAATCTACTTTGGAAACAAATATTCCAGCCAAAAAAATAGAAACTGCCAGAGAATTTACCAAGCAAGTTCCTTTTCCACAGGTAGTTTTAGCTGGATTGAAGGATATAGGCTTTCAAACTCTTGATGAAGCGATAAGGCATATCCCACCGCGTTACTTGTTGTCATGGCTTTCGTGGAGGTACTCATTGATAGTTGCCAATCCTTCCTTGCCTATTGACAGAGAGACGAGGCAGGAGAGTCCTTTGGAAAAAAAATTCGACGGAACATATGATATTAATAGCGCGAAGGCAAGTTTAAAACTTCCTCCAACAGGATTTGAAGGCTATTTTGTAGGAAAGGATGAAGACAATATACACGAGGTAGCTGCGGTCTTATTAGGTTTGCACGGTGATTCATCCTATGGAGGCGAAACACTGGCAGATACGGTATTACCCGGAAGCTTGACAGTTCGCAATGAGTTACTCAAAAAAATTAAAGAACAGGACAAAGCAAAAATTATAGACCAGATGGTTAAACTAAAAATCCCTACGAAACTAGATTCTTCGGGCGTCGCGACTTATATCGGTATTCTTGGAGATCTTTCATTGAGAAATATAGCTTTGCAGCACAGATTTGATGATCCAACCAGGGTAAACCGTTTTTTTAAGTTATTAACTTCGAATGAGGTCAATTCAGTTCAAGATATTTCGGCATTGATTGAATTAGATTCAGTCTTTGGATCGATGATTGGCCGATTGAGATCACTTCTAAATGGAAATAAGAAAGGAGAGGCTTGGCAAAAGCAAACACATGACGTTGTAGAAAGATACATTGGTGCGTTAGCCTATGAGATGGCAGAGTCAAAAATCAGGGAAAGATTTAATCTGCCTCCATCCATGACTACCCAAAATCAATTTGGTGGCGATCATCCGAGTTGGGCGAATTTGCCAAGAGAATTAAACATTTCTCTTGATGGAAAAAACCCTGTCATATTGAATGTACAACGAGGGTACGCATTTGCAAGCTTAGTTGGCAAAATGGGAAATCCTCTTGTTCGAAGCGCGATGCCCGGGATGAGAAGGATCGCTCAAATCGTCATATAACGTCTCACTTTACCGTTACACTTTTGGCGAGGTTGCGGGGTTTATCAGGGTCAGTTCCCCTTCCGATTCCCAGATAATACCCCAAGAGTTGTCCTACAATCACATTCGGGAAAAAAGTCAACTTGCCGATATCGGGAGTTTTTACATGAATATCAAATTCGTGACTCTCAAAGGGTGCTACCCCAATTATTTTTCCTCCGCGAGCCTTCAGTTCTGCCGCGCTTGAAAGTACCTCATTTCTTACTTCGTCATTCATAGCAAGTACAAAGCATGGAGTACCCTTTTGTATGAGTGCTATCACCCCATGTTTCAGTTCACCTGAAGCAAATCCCTCCGAATGGATATAGCTGCTTTCCTTAATCTTCAGCGCGAACTCAAGACAGCCGGGATAGTTCAGGTATTTACCGATAAGATACATATCTTCATGGTCCATGAGGGATTTTGCGAGTTCTCTGACACGAGTAAGAAGATTTTGCGTCAGCCATGTTTCAAGCATTTTTCCCAAATGATCTAACTTGGTAATCGCTTTTTCCGGAACACCTTTAATATAATAAGCAAGTAAATATAATGTTGCAGTCTGTGCGGTGAAGGCTTTCGTCGAAAGGACAGCAATCTCAGGACCGGCACCGACCGGAAGTGTACAATCTGCCATCCGCTCAAGCGTTGAGCCACGTGCATTCACAACGGCAACAATATAAGCCCCCTGCTTTTTAGCCGCTCTTGCGGCTATCAGGGTATCTGCGGTTTCCCCACTTTGTGAAACAGCGATAAAGACAGTCTTTTCATTACAGAATCGGGCAAAAGGAAGAAACTCATATGCTCCATATACTTCGGACTCTATTCCCAAATCGGAAAAAAAATATTTAGCTGCAAGTGTGCAGTAGGAGGCAGTTCCGCAGGCCGACATAATTATTTTGCAGCCTTCGTTTATTTTCGCGGCTATTTTTTGGAATTCCTGTTTATTGATTTGGCCGGTCTTCGGAAGGGTATTTTTTTGCTCGACAATTTCCTTAAGGAGGAAGTGGGGAAATCCTCCTTTTTCCGCGTCTTCCATCTTCCAGTCCAATGTTTGAATGTCAAGACTTTTTTCCCTTTCTGATTTGAGATCAAAGAGTGCCACCTTTTTTTTGTTCATAACCACCGCCTCGCCATCATTGAGAAAATGCACTTTGTTAGTTGATTTCAAGAAAGCGGGAACATCCGATCCTAAAAAATATTCTTTTGCACCTATTCCGACTACAAGCGGAGACCCGTTTCTACAGGCGATGATTGACTCTGTTTTGCTATCGAGAACGACTATGGCATTAGATCCAACAAGCGACTTGAATGTTTCAAAAACTGCGTTTAC
>Ga0155156_101_pt2 | contig 13878 bp, 17 predicted proteins | sample RifCSPhighO2_01_FD_106124 | JGI IMG/M metagenome (GOLD analysis project Ga0155156, IMG submission 106124) | Candidatus Roizmanbacteria bacterium RIFCSPHIGHO2_01_FULL_39_8
GAATTTCTTTGAGATATTTGCTTGCAACATCTTTACAAAGTTCGACTGACGCCTGTCCGAACAATGCCTCGTATTGTTTCACAAGATTTTCTAGAACGGTAGTCTTATTGCCAATGAGTGATATGGTATGAGTACTTCCATCTACCTTGATCCCTGGTACTTTTTTAGCCTGTTCAAGGGCCAGAGGACCTATTATATTCTCTTGTTCCTTAATTATTTTTTCCGCAAGCTCTGCAAATATATCCATAACTTGTTTAATCGTAACTATCAAAGTAAACGAATCCTAAACTCATAGTGAGGTATGATGTGGCATACATAAGGTCATTCCAACCGCCATTAACGTATGTCTCTGCCCCTGCAGCATATAAGAAGGCATATTCCGTTAAAAATTGAAAGAAGAAAGCACCAACAAGAAAGAGCACTCTTTTTTTCATCGTGCCGCCTAAAAATTTCTTTGATAAAGTCAAAGTAAACACTCCTATAGTTACTGGTATGATTTCACCCAGCGGATATCCTATATCAAGAAATAACTTAATTGGATTAGATAAATCGAACCCTATGTCTTTTAAAAAGAGAAAATATGCTAAAGGCAATGTTGTAAGAGGAATAATAATGGCATAAAACTTCCCCGACGTTGTCTTTAATGAGAATTTTGCTCCTGAAGCATGGGAAAACATCCAAGCGGCCAGGGTATAAGCTGGGATGAGTGAGAAATAACCGATGTCAGCAAGTGATGGATAAGGAACTTCAACCTTAGCTATGACATTGTAATAAGTCCATATTTGTAAGCCGACCCATTGACCAAGCAGACCGATAGCTAGTAAAATTAATCCTTTTCCGATAACACTCTTCCAACCACCCCATTTTTTAAGAGCTACCCGAATCCCATAAAAAGCTCCACTTATTCCGATGAAACCATAAAACCAGTTAAATAAATAGGCTTCCTCTGTTCCAGCCCCTTGTATCTGTAGTTTAACCCACCAAACAAGAACTGCTATATAGAGGAAAAGAATCCAGTAGGAAAATTTACTCTGTAGAATTCTCTTAAACATATAACAAAGCTAATACTTTACATATCAAAAGTCAAACTCTTTTTTTGCAGTCAGGAATATCATTCCTTTATATCCTTCGAAGTTTTCAGCTTTTTCGTCGACAACCTCTGCCGGAATAGTAAAAAGGGTTAAAATTTTGAAATACAAGCTTTTTAAAAGTCTTTTCAAATCATCTTCATCAATGTGAACGGCAGGGAAAAATTTACTTCCCGCTTTCCAATAAGTTGCATCTTTTAATGCAGACATCACTAGTAGACCTCTTGGCTTAATTAAAGAACAGATATTTTTAATCAATTTTTTCCAAACTTCTTTTGATTTTGCCACGGAGTCAGGAACAAAATTTACATTTAAAAGATCATATATCTGCCGGTAGTTTTTTCCTAAAGGATTTTGATCAAATGCATCACAGTGGAGAAATTTAGTTAGTTTGCTTCTTAATAGGCTCTCCCTTTTATATATGTCATTTTTTTTTACATTTATTTTTCCTTCAATTTCCAGAGCTTTGCGAAAAAAAATTGTCCAATCAAATGCTTCAACTGATCTATTCTGCCATTTTTGCACTTCCAGAAGATTTTTATCTAAAAAATCTGCAAAATGTATTTCTTTCATCACCGGTGCGGCAGAAATCAAAGGGTAGATTGTAGGTCCTCCACTAAATTCAAGCATCAAACCATTTTTTTCGGCTTTTTTATAAGATGAATTAAAAAAACGCAATAGTGTTTCGTTTTCGGTTCCTATTCTTGAATAATACTCGTTTAAGTAGTCTCTAGGCTCAAAAGATGAAAATGACGAATCTATTTTCTGTAACCTCATATGTTTAAGCGCCTGTCCGAAATAAAAGAAGCCCAATGCCTATAAATACTGCGATTCCTATAGATTGATCAATTATATTCCACTGGAAAAACTTGCCGCTCGCTATTGCTACGCCTACTATGGTTACAACAAACCAAATGATTGTCTGCATTTCAGCGGATACGACACCTAACTGTTGGAGATATTTAATAGAGAACCAGAATAAAATCGTTCCTGCGACAAAACTAAATAACGATTTTACAGCTTCGTGAGTTACAAACTGATCATTTTTCCAGACCTGAGAAGAATGAAAAAAACCTTGGGAATCAAGAAATCCGGCAACTAATGTTAATACGATAACGAGAACCAGTGAAAATGATTTTGTCATACTTAATCAATATTTTCTGGGGGATATTTTTTGCCCCTTTCTTCAATATAGAATTCGATATCTTCAGTATGAAAAGTTTTCTTAAAATAATCGATGGCTTTTTGGGTATCGAAGTGTTTGCACGAATAGACATCTGTTGTTACAAACCTTCTCTTAATGAATGTGTGAATACTGACATGTGACTCCTGGATCATGACGAATCCTGACCAACCTCCGGGATCGCGCTTATTATTGCCTTCTGCGTAAACGATATAAGGCTTCATCAGCTTTTTCATTCCAAGCAGGTCGGGAAGTTCATCGAGAATTTTATAAATCAAATTCGTATCGTTCAGACTTTTTGGTGAACAATCATACGCATCAATCATGAGATGAAGACCAAATGGTTCATGGTGCTTTTTCATATAAGAGACGACTTGACTTTGTTAATGAATTGGTTTGGATCAAGATCGCTTTTGATAACATATTCATAGCCCAGACCTTTAATCTCTCCGACTTCTTTACCCTGCTCTAGATTGGTAAGAAAAACGATTTTGCCTAGCGGATTTTGCGGCGGATCTTCCTTCAATTTTTTAACGATGTCCAAACCGTTCATTTTCGGCAGCATAAGATCGAGGAGAACGAGCTTCCATCCACCCTCTGACATTTTTTGGTATCCTGTTTCTCCGTCCGAGGCTGTTTCATAGTGAAGCCCTGCAGATGTCAATAGATCACTATACAATTTCTGCAAAACAGGATCATCTTCGACGAGTAGTATTTTTTCTTCCATTTGTTCAATAGTTTATAGTAGCAGTATTAAAAAATAAAATCAACGTGAGTAGGATCACAGCAAATCATTTTGGAGATTGAAGGAGGATAAGGGTGATTGCCAATAAAATAGCGACTATTCCGACAACAATCACAAGCTCAACGAGAGAGAAAGCAAAATTCCTTGATTTCAGATAATTTTGCAGTTTAGTGTTTTCTTCATCCAAATCAATCTCTCGGTTGTTTTTTTCTATGCTAAGCAGTGATTGTTCTATCGAATTTACTGAGTCGGAAAAAATGGCCATCATATCTGCCGAAAAGGCCTGTTTTTCATCGTTTATTGTGTGGAAGGCGTCTTCGACTGTTTTACAGAGTTCTGCAGTTTTTGGGAAACCCATCATGAGGCATTGGCCCTTGATCGAATGAACGCTGCGAAAAATTTCATATATCACTTCTTTGTTGTTGGTATTCTGACTCAAAAAACTCAGATTTCTCCTCAGATTCACAATAAATTCTTTCGCAGTTTTGATAAATAAAGATTTATATGATGAAAGATCAACTGGAGACATATACAATGATCTTACCTAAGAAATACACTCCATTCAAATGGAAAAAAATCTTTGCCGTATAATACGTATACGTATGTTTCGAGAGAGAAAAATCGCTATTGTCTATGACTGGATTGATAAGTGGGGAGGAGTAGAAAGGGTTCTTTTAACTCTCCATGATGTATTCCCAAATGCTGATTTTTATACTTCCTATTATGATTCTGAAAAAGCCCCCTGGGCTAAAGATTTGAAGATAAAAACTTCATTTATTCAAAAACTTCCGAAATTTATAAAAAAAAATAGAATCCTCTCCTTTCCGTTATATTCATATGCTTTCGAATCTCTGGATTTTAAGGGTTATAATCTAGTCATTTCTGTTACTTCATCATTTGCTAAGGCAGTAATAACCCGCCCTGAAACCCGACATGTTTGCTATCTTTTAACTCCCACAAGATACTTGTGGTTATATCCAGGAGAGTATGTAAAAAATAAGATAATTTCCGGAATTTTAGCTCCATACATCAATAAGATGAAAAAATGGGATATGATTGTCGCCCAAAGACCTGATAAAATCATTTCTATCTCCCAAACCGTTGCTGATCGATGTAAGAAATACTATAACCGAGAATCCGAAGTAGTATATCCACCTTTTGATATAAAGTATTGGACTAAAATCAAATCCAAATTTCAAAGCTTAAATCTCAAATCAAATCCAAATTTTAAATCTGAAATTCCCGAAAAATACTTTTTAGTTGTTTCTCGCTTGGAGCCGTATAAAAAAATTGACTTAATTATCAAGGTTTTTAACAAACAAAATCATGTACCATCTCGCATCGATCGGCATCAAGATGGTAAGACCGATAGTAAACATCATTTAATAATAGTTGGTGAGGGAAGTGAAGAAAAAAAATTAAAAGAAATAGCGGGAGAAAATATAACTTTTCTTTCAAAACTAACCGATGAGGAGTTGGTATATCTGTATAGTAAGGCAGAAGCCTTGATTATGCCACAGGAGGAGGACTTTGGTTACGTGGCATTGGAGGCTCAGTTTTTCGGCTGTCCGGTGATTGCATATAATAAAGGGGGAGCAAGCATAACTGTCAGTGAAGGGAAGACAGGACTATTTTTTCACGATCAGACCGTGGAAGAGCTCTCTAAGGCTATTGGGAAATACAATATGGTAAAATACAAATTGCAACGAAATACTCTAGAGTTCGGACCTAAAAATGTAGAAAGGTTTGCTAAGGAAAAATTTGTAAATGAATTTAAGCGAGTAACTCGTAATTTGTAATTGGAAATTCGGAGAAAATTATGAAAGCAATCATCTTTGCCGGTGGAACAGGGACAAGGCTTTGGCCTCTTTCGAGAAAAAAATCACCCAAGCAGTTTGAGAAAATTGTTGGTGACAAATCAACTCTACAGTTAGCGGTTGAGCGTTTAACTCCCGATTTCGCATTTGAGAATATCTACATTTCTACTAACATAGCGTATAAGGGGATTATAGATGATCAACTTCCCCAGATTCCTAAAAACAATTTTATCTTTGAACCGGAAAAAAAAGACGTAGGTCCTGCAATTGCCTTAGCGATGGGAATGATTCAGAGAATTGATCCCCGGGAGCCGATTGCGATTCTTTGGAGTGACCATTTGGTCAAAAAAGTCTCACTTTTCAAAAAAATACTAAAAGTCTCCGGAGAATATATCAAGGAACACCCCAACAAAATAATTTTTATATCGCACAAACCTCGATTTCCGAGTTCTAATTTGGGGTACATCCACTTCGGCAAAAAAAAATTCGGTAACGATGAAGTTAATTTTTATGATTTTCAGGGATGTAAATACCGGCCGGATTCAGAAACAGCTAAACAGTTTTTTCAGTCGGGAGAATACGCCTGGAATCTTGGCTATTTTGTTACCACAGCAGAATTCATATACGAAGCCTTTAAAAGGTTTGCGCCAAATATTTTTAGTAATACTGAAAACATACTTTCGCACTGGGGGAAACCTAGTTTTGAGCAGGAATTAAAAAAACACTATGGTGAAGTTGAGAGTATTAACTTTGACAATGCGATTTTGGAGAATCTAGATAAAAAAGACGCACTCGTGGTAGTAGAGGATGTTGGTTGGAGTGATGTCGGTGCATGGGAAGCCCTAAAGGAAGCGCTCGAAAATCATCCTTATGAAAATGTGATCCGAGGAAAAGTCTATCTTGAACATGTGCGGGATTCGCTTATCTATAATTACGAAGATAAGAAGTTGATAGTAGGGATTGATTTGGATGAAAATATAATAGTCAATACACGAGACGTCCTTCTCATCGCAAAAAAAACTTCAGTTTCAAAAGTAAAGACTCTTGTAGAAAGCTTCGAGGGAACTGAGCACGAGAAATTAACATAAAACAACACAACCATAAATTTGTTAGAATATCCTTCATGTCTAAAGTTTTTTTTGCATTTCAAGGGAATATTTATAGGCACTATGTAAAAAGAATCATCGATATAGTTGGAGCTTTCATTCTCCTTGTCTTATTTCTTCCTGTAAATCTATTGTCTGTAATTGCAATCAAATTAGATTCTGAAGGACCGGTAGTGGCCGATGTCCCCGAGCGGGTAGGAGAAAAAGGAAAAAAATTTAAGATGTTTAAGTTTAGATCCATGGTAGTAAACGCTCATCACCTTTTGCGTACCGATCCCAAGTTTCAACACCTCTATGAAGAATATAAAAAAGGAAGCTATAAATTGAGAAAAGATCCAAGAATAACAAACGTGGGTAAATTTATCAGAAAACATTCGATCGACGAAATTCCTCAACTGCTTAATGTACTAAAAGGAGATATGAGCTTAGTTGGTCCCCGAGCTTATTATCCTGACGAGCTTGCTAATCAGCAAAAAAAATTTCCCCAAACTAAAAAGTTAGTCTCAAAGGTATTATCGGTAAAGCCCGGAATTACTGGACTTTGGCAGGTATCAGGGAGATCGGAAATCAATTTTGACAAAAGAATAGCAATCGACGCTTTGTATGTAGACACAGTTTCACTGTGGTTAGATATCAAGATAATCCTAAAAACACCTTTTGTCATGTTGAGTGGACAAGGTGCAATTTAATAGTGTAAAATATAGGGATTGTGATTTAATTTACCCGAGAGGGTTTTTTTTTACCATATGAGGCAATTCGGTTTTCAGTCTCGGAAGCCTGCCAAACTGGTTTTGTTCGTCTTGCTATTCTTGGTTATAGTCTTGGGTGCGGTTGGCGTTTATGGATTTCTTACCTACAAAACTCTATCTGGCAAAGCGAAGGTTCTTGTGGCATCCGCCAAGGAATTAAAACAGGCGTTTTCTCAAAACGACATCGATCTAGTAAGCAATAAACTAAATACCTTTTCCGACCAATATAAGGATTTCGAACGTTCAGCTCAGTCAGTATACTGGGCAAGTTTCGTTCCTTATGTTGCAGACTTCAAAAATGGGGTAGAAGCAGGTGACTATCTCATACAGGCGGGGCAAGAGTCAATCAAGGCGATTTCTCCTTATGCGGACCTTATTGGATTTAAAAAGGGTCAGGTATCATTTGTTGAAAAATCCGCAGAAGACAGGTTGGAAACTGCAATTCTTACGTTAGATAAAGTATTGTCAAAAGTTGATTCTATCTCGGAAGATATTCGCCAAGCTGAGATGAGAATCGATAGGATCGACCCGAAACGATATCCCGAGAAAATTGGCTCCATATTCATCCGAGGGAGAATCGAAAACATCCAAGAACAGTTCAAAGGTCTTTCCTCCTTATTTGTTGACGCAAAACCTCTCGTTAAGCGGTTACCGGAAATTTTTGGTAAAGACGGGGAAAAAAATTATTTAATACTTTTTCAAAATGATAAAGAGCTTCGCGCTACAGGTGGTTTTCTTACTGCCTATGCAGTATTTACGGTAAATGACGGAAGGATTCAAATCAAAAGATCAGAAGATATCTATACTTTGGATGCAAGCATTTCTCAACACCCCATCGCACCAAAAGAAATTTTAACCTATCATAAAGAAGTGAATAGTTTTTTTATCCGGGATAGTAATCTTTCACCAGATGTCCCGACAACCGTAGAACTTTTTAATAGCCTGTACGCAAAAAGTAGTGAGAAAGTAAACTATGACGGCATCATCATGCTTGATACTAAAATATTAGTTGACATGCTCACCATTTTTGGCGATACAGAAGCAAGAGGTTTACGTTTTTCGGCAGAAACGGACAAACGATGCGACTGTCCCCAAGTAATCTACACTCTATTAGACGAAATCGATAGGCCAGTTGGCTATATTAAAGAAAATAGAAAAGGTATTTTGGGCGATCTTATGTATGCATTGTTCTATAAAGCAATTGGATTTTCCCCTTCGAAATATTGGGGAACTTTGGTGCAGGACATGTTCAAGAATTTACAGGAAAAACATATTTTAGTTTACTTTACCGATCCTGATCTGCAAAAATCTATTGAAAAACTTAATTTTGCCGGAAGAGTAAGAGAATACGAAGGGGATTATCTCTATGTAAACAATGTGAATTTCGCAGGGGCAAAATCCAACTTATTTGTCACCCAGTCGATTGACTCGAAGACAAAGCTAAATAATAATGGAAAAATTTCACGTGAAGTAACTATAGAGTTTAGAAATCCTTACCCTGCTTCAGATTGTAATCTAGAGCGTGGGGGCTTATGTTTGAATGCAACTTTGCGAGACTGGATCAGATTCTACGTACCGGAAGGTTCGGAACTCGTAAGTTTTGACGGATCAAAGAAAAAAGTTCAAACATATGATGAATTAGGTAAAACAGTATTTGAGGGATATCTGGAAGTAACCCCTCAAGGCAAAGCTCAAGTCGTAGTTTCCTATACATTACCAGATAGCCTGAGTAAAAAAGACTATAAGCTCCTTATCCAAAAACAGCCAGGAACATACAGCGACAAAATTAAAGTAGACGTAGATGGAAAAATGATTTTTGACGGAGTCTTAGATACTGATAAAGAAACTAGGCTATAATGAGTAATAGGTATGAAACGAATTCTTAAAACAGAAGCTTTCATCTTACGTAAACGATCCCTTCCCAACGAAGACAAGATTATTACTTTATTTACAAAGGAAATCGGCAAAGTGCAAGTCTTTGCAAAGGGGATTAAGAAAATTACAAGCAAGAGATTACCTCATGTCCAGACGTCGAACTTTATCCACGCCGTTCTTTATCGAAAGAACGATCATTTATATCTCCAGGATACTTCCTTGATATCAGGATTTCAAGAGATTAAAAAAGATCCAGAAAAAGTTGAACTACTCTACGCCTACCTTTTCATTCTTGATCGTCTATTGCCGGAACACCAAAACGAACATCTTGTGTATCTTGAAATCAAAAAATTTCTTGTCGAATTATCCAAACTATCCTCTTCCGACAGGCGTTTTCTCGAGAAGTACATGAATAAAACACTCATGTTACTCGGCTATACTGATGAAAAAAAAGAATTTGAAGAGTTACGGCGGATCATCGAAGATTTGATTGGTGAGCGAATGCCACATGTTTCTTAGGAGTTTTTTTGTGTACAATCTAACTATGAACAATGAAAATCTGATGGAAAAAATTGTTGCATTATGTAAACGGAGGGGATTCGTTTATCCATCTTCTGATATTTATGGTGGGCTGGCGAATGCGTATGATTATGGCCCGCTTGGTGCAGAATTACTACATAATATTCGTTCACTCTGGTGGAATGAGTTTATCCAGAGAAGAGAAGACATGATAGGGATTGATACCCAAATCATTCTCCATCCACGGACCTGGGTTGCCTCAGGCCACGTCGTATCCTTTAATGACCCCTTAGTTGAGGATGTCGTAACCCATAAGCGCTATAGAGCAGACCATCTCATTGAACATTGGTCTAAGAAACAGGAAAATAGAAACACGGAACCAGTAATTATTGAAGACTTGAATATGCAACAAATGGCAACGTATCTAAAAAAGCATCATATAACGAGTCCAGAAGGGAATAGGGTAACCGAGCCAAAAGAATTCAACCTCTTATTTGAGACATCTCTCGGGGTGATAAGTGGAGAGAAGTCTAAAGTATATCTTCGTGGAGAGACAGCCCAAGGTATTTTTTCCCATTTTAGAAATGTGGTGGATACCTATAGAATCCAGTTGCCTTTTGGAATTGGCCAGATAGGAAAAAGCTTTAGGAATGAAATAACGACAGGCCAGTTTATTTTTCGTACTTTTGAGATGGAACAGGCAGAAATAGAATATTTTTTTGACCCGACAGAGATTGATTGGCGTGTACTTTTAAAAAACTGGCAGCAAGACATGTGGAATTTTGTGACGAAAACCCTTGGGATCAGTGAAAAAAATCTGAAATGGAGAAGGCACACTGATAAGGAGCGAAGCCACTATAGTAAGGAAACATATGATCTGGACTATAAATATCCTTTTGGATTTAAAGAGTTATGGGGTGTTGCGTATCGAACTGATTATGACCTAAAACAGCATTCTTCTTTTTCGGGGAAAGATCTTTCTTATCTTCATCCGGTCACTCAAAAAAAATTCATTCCCCACGTAATTGAACCGGCTCTGGGAATTAACAGGACTTTTTTCATGCTTCTGGTAGATGCATACAGAGAAGAAAAAACAAATGACAAAATGAGAGTTTTCCTCAAATTAAACCCTAAACTAGCGCCTTTTAAAGGTGCGGTATTTCCTTTGGTGTCAAATAAAGAAAATATAGTCCAGAAGGCAAAAGAAATATACAGAAATCTAAAAAAAGTCCTGAATGTTACCTGGGACGATAGAGGAAATATCGGAAAAAGATATTTTTCTCAAGATGAGATTGGTACCCCCTTTTGTATCACTATTGATTATGATACTCTTAAAGATGACACCGTCACGGTAAGAGATAGGGACACAACAAAACAGGAAAGAATCTCTACTACAGAATTAAGAAAATATATTGATTCACGAATTAGAAGTTTTTCAACATTATGAACCTTGATAAAAAAAAGAAGATACTAGTGGGAGTAGTGGTTTTTATTTTATTATTTGGTGGCATGCTTCTCCTTTCCCGAAGAGATAATTCGAACGGGCAAAAAGAGGAAACTAATAGCTTACCTACAGAAGCGGTTATTCCTACCATAAGCGATGACGTCAAGATTGATCTGGTTTCATCTTCTGCGGGCCGCGAAGTTGCTCTTCAGATTAAAAATATTCCTCCCGGGACGCAGATGATAGATTACGAACTCTCCTATCAGACAGCGCAACAAGGTCTCCAGGGGGTTATCGGCACAATAGAACTAAAGGGAGAGTCTGATATTGATAAAAATTTGACACTGGGAACATGTTCTTCTGGCACTTGTATCTATCATCAGGTAGTAGGTAAGGTCAGACTCAACTTGCGATTCAGTGGGGAATATGGTGAAAAAGTTTTTGAAGAAGAATACGAGCTATAAAACTATATCAAATATCAAAAATCAAAGATCAAAATTACATATAAAAATTCAAAATTTTCCGATCAATTTTTCATTTTACCTTGTCATTTTAATATTTAAGATTTAACTTTTAATTTTTTGAATGGGGGTGTTATTATGCCAATCATCAAATCTGCCAAGAAAAAACTAAGGAAAGATATCAAAAGGACAAAACGTAACAAGTCATATATTAACGCCTATAAAAAAGCTATCGATAGAGTAAAGAAAAGTAAAACAGGTAGCAAAAAAGCCGATTTAATAAAAAAAGCTCAAGCTGCGATCGATAAAGCGATAAAAAGAAAAGTGATTCATAAAAATAAAGGAAGTAGGTTAAAGTCTTTAGTGGCCAGGATGTCTAAATGAAATATAAAATCAATTTGCTCACAATTCATAAAGAAAAACCTTTAGATAGGGTTATCTATTTTACTCTCAATTATTTACGCTACATTCTTGTTATTACTCAAATTGTCGTAATTGGGGTGTTTTTCTATCGCTTTAAAGTCGATCAAGAAATTGTCGACTTGCAGGATACTATTGACCAGAAAAAGGAAATTGTTCTGGTTTCTCAACCGATGATCAAATTAGCAAAGCAGAATTCATTTAAGCTGGGCCAAGTGGAAGATATTGTCAAAAAGCAAAAAAACTTCTTAAACTCTATTGACTACGTCTTATCGATATTTCCGGAAAAATTTCTTTTGAGTTCTTTTTCTCTTGCCGAAGAAAACATATCAATGACGGGCACAACTCAGGATATTTCAAATGTAAACCTTTTTCTTAATAGGTTAAGAAAAGAAGCAAAATTCTCAAAAATCGAGTTGCAAAACATAACTAAAAAAGATGCCGGATTCGAATTTATTTTTCAGTTAGTCGGGTATAAGGGATAATTATATGGAAAAAAAACAGATTCTAAAAAAATTGTTTTCACAAAAAAACAAGGATTATACCTATGCGATAGCCTTTTTCCTTATTTTCTCTTTCTTCATTTTGTTTATCATCAGACCCAATCTAGTTTCTGTTTTTGAGGCAAATAATAAAATCGAAGAGTTGCATAAATTAGACACGTTTTACAATACTCAAATTGATAAAATTATTGAACTGCAGACAACACTCGAAGAAAACAGAGACAATATGCTTCTTTTAAATCAAGCAATCGCAAACAAACCGGAAGTAAACAAGATATTAAGCGATCTTGATATTTCCTCGCAAGAGGGAGGATTGGTGACATCTGGTATAACTGTTTCTGATATCAACCTCAAAGAAAAAGAAGACGGTGATAAATTAAAATCATTCACTTTAAATATGGATTTTAACGGAGATTTTCAAAACTCGTTATCATTTATTAAGAAGATATTTGATCAAAGAAGACTAAAGACAATTTCAAATTTAAGCATTGGAAGAGATGAAAAGGAGTCTTCTGAAAGTTCAAAATTACAAATTACCATGATGATATTAGGTTATTTCTTATGAATCAAAAAGAACTTCTTTGGATCTCGATCACCATATTTCTCACCATCGTAGCCTGGATGTTCGTTGATATTTATCTAGCTGGACTTAACATAAATAGAGACGTCAATGCGCAGTCATTACAGGTAATCGATTTTAATCTCAATACTGATGTATTAAATGAGATAAACAATAGGCAACCATAACTATGGCATACAGCGACTTTTTTAGATCCAAGGAAAAAAAAATTCCCTTCCCTCTATCTATAGTCATCATACTTGTTATCATTTTATCCTTGGGAAGGATCTTAAGCTCAAATCCTAGTCGTTCCAAAGCAAGTAACAAAGTGGTGAGGAATATGACCGTTGTCAACCCAGCACCCAGCGAATTTGCTCTTTACTGGTTGACTGATACAAAAGAGATGGGATGGGTGATATATGGAAGTTCTCCAAACAATCTGGATAAGATTGCCTTAGACGAGCGCGATCTACAAAACCAGAAAAATGCATATTATCACCATTTTGTTCGGATTAGGGATTTAAATCTTGGAACTACATATTACTATAAAATCGTAAGTGACAACCAAGTGGTAGCTTCTGAAAATGAACCATTTTCTTTTACCACGTTGCAAAGTTTTAATCCGGGTTTGCAAGCGAATCCTGCCTATGGAAAAGTTATCCAAAATAACGGAGATCCACTAGAGAACGCAATCATAATATTACATTTCAAGGGAGCGATCCCTCTTTTAGCCATCACAAAAACAACAGGCGAGTGGCTTATTCCTCTAAATGGTTTAGTCAACAAGGAAGATAGGGCCGTATTATCATTTAAAGACAGCGATGTGTTTACGTTAGATATTTTCAGCGAAGAAAAAGACATAAGCCACATACAAGTTTCTCCTTCAAATATAAGTCCACTCCCTCAAACAATCATAATCGGTAAGAACTACACATTTTTAGGCTCAGACAACGTTCTTGCTGTTTCTTCTGAAGCGAATCGAACCAAGAGTGAAACAATTTCCGTACTTTTTCCTCAAGAAGGTGCACTAATCCCCGGAAATACGCCTATTATCAAAGGGACAGCCATCATCGGAAATGAAATAACGGGTTTGATTGAGTCGCAAAATAAATATACATTTAAAACGAGTGCAGACAAGAATGGAGAATGGAAAGTGGCAGTCGCGAAGCCATTTTTGCCAGGAGATTACTTACTTACGGTCACTACCAAAAATAAGGAAGGCCAAGAAATCCGACTAAGTCGAAAATTCAGTATCGCAAAATCAGGTGAGCAAGTGTTAGGAGAGGCCACTGCTGAGGCACCTCCGACCCTTATTCCCACAGTGGCCCCTACTATTGCTCCGACTTTATATTCTACTCCCTCTATTACGACGTCATCGGCAACTACTATCACTCCACCGACCTCTGGGT
>Ga0155156_176_pt1 | contig 13658 bp, 17 predicted proteins | sample RifCSPhighO2_01_FD_106124 | JGI IMG/M metagenome (GOLD analysis project Ga0155156, IMG submission 106124) | Candidatus Roizmanbacteria bacterium RIFCSPHIGHO2_01_FULL_39_8
ACTTTCAGAAGTCCAAAAGGGTCTTAAACGAAATCAAAGAGAAAGAGACTTTAACTGAAAAAGATAAAACATTCCTTTTAGGTTTACGGTCTGTTGTTATCGCCCACGTTAACGATGTCAACAAAGAAGAATTCACCCGTCTTCTCAATCTTGGTACAGATGTAGATTTACTTGCTTTTGGAAAAAAGTATGCACCTAAAATTGAAGATGAATTGAGATTTCTTTTTGAAGAACTGCATCTTTAACCCACTATGTCAGACGCTAATATACAACGTCCAGAAAATACTATAGGTGATTTGAGAGATCGGTATTCTTCGGCTCTTAAAATAAGAGGTCGGCAGCTCGGACTAAGAGAAACTTTGGTCCAAAGATTACGTGAACCTCACATTCTTTTACCATCGGCAGCGGCAATAACAGCGATTGGTATGTTGGTGCCTGGATGGATCGAGGGAATATCAAAAGGACTAGACCCTCTAGAGGCAATCCCCTACACTTTGGCTAGTACTCCACTTAGTGCGATATGGGCGGATGTTCAAGGAGCTAGCGCTACAGAAGATCTCTTAGGAAACTATATGTTGGCTATCCGAGCAAGTATCGTACCAGCTATTTTTTCAACTTCACTCATTGGTGGTTCTCTATATCTTTGGAATAGGGCAAGAGAATATGTTCAAAGTCTCAAAGAAGGTAGTGCTCCCATTGAAAGATTTTCAACACAATTGTTCACGCTTTTTGGAAGCGATTCATACGTGGGCGATCTTCTCTATAACTCTCTTGGAGATCATGTTATTCCTGTCGTTGAAGAAGTAAAAACAGTAAGAAGAGTTGTAACCGGAAAAGAACGAAGAGGTTTTTTCTTAATTATTCCTGATGGTGAATATGCTCAAGGTGGAGCTACCAACCGATGGGAGAACTTGAAAGTAAATAAAGATTGGCTTCTTAAAACTACAAAAGGAAAAAAACTCCTCGTAACTATTGGATTAGGAGAAACTCGAGATGAAGAATTGCCTTTAGTTCAAGAGCAAACAGCAGATTTAACAGTAGAAGAACAGGCTATTGCTGTAGAGAAAATAAAAGAACTTTTCTTGCAAACAGGGATTGGCGTTGATCGCACAGTAAATATACATCTTGGTCACCCGAATAGAAAAAGAAAGCGAGGAACAGGAAGGGGCTTACAAGATGTATCCGATCTTGAAGTTGCAGCGGGAACGATTGATATTTTTCCTGATGCAGGAAAGATACTTGTCAAGGCTCTTGCAAACAAAGTGAATAATCAGACTATCGTATTCGAGACAGGAGTATTAGATTATTGGAAAGGATTAAAGGAGTCAGCTAATGGTTTATTTATAGTTCATGACGAAAGTAATCCGGATGATGGTAAGTCACCAATTCTTGTATATGAGAGATTAACTGATGAATCGGTACAAAGTGCAAAAGATCTGAAGAAGAAGTATCCAGACAGAAGAATAATTGTTCTTACTTCTTCCTTTGATTCACACGAGAAGGCGATTAAAGCTGGACTCGAAAGCGTGTGTTCATCTCTCGAGCTTGCAAACACGTTAGTTTCTATTGTCCAGCGTTTACAGGCTGGAGAAGAACCCGAGGAAATTCAAAAAGACTTCATATAAGACTTTCAGGTATTTTTCAGACTACAGGGATTATAATAGCCTCATGAGAATTTTGGTTGTTGAGGATGAACATCGGATTGCCAATTCAATAAATAAAGGTCTGGAACAAGAGACGTATGCGGTTGATGTCGCATATGACGGAGAATCAGGATATGACCTGGCTTCAACCGAGGATTATGATCTCATCATTCTAGACCGGATGCTTCCGGGGATGGACGGGATCAAAATTTCGCAAAAACTTCGCAAAGAAAAAATTCATACTCCAATTCTTATCTTGACGGCAAAAGATCAAACGAGAGACAAAGTCGAAGGTCTTGATTCTGGAGCCGACGACTATCTGGTGAAACCTTTTGCTTTTGAGGAACTTCTGGCTAGAATTCGCGCCTTAAAACGTAGACCTGTAAAAACGGTAGAAGATACGTTAGAAGTTGGAGGTTTGAGGGTAAATACTCGAACTTATGAGGTGAGACGAGAGGGAAAAACAATCAAACTTTCACAAAAGGAGTTCGCCTTATTAGAATATTTGGCAAGGAATGCAAATAAGATTTTGTCTAAAGATAAGATTATCAGTCATGTATGGAATTATGATTCCGATATTCTCCCTAATACCCTTGAAGCTTTCATTAAAAACTTAAGAAAAAAAATCGATCAACCGTTTCCCAAAAGGCAACCGCTCATTCATACAGTGAGAGGATTCGGTTATAAATTAAGTAGTGATGGATAATTATTAAACTCATCAACGCAATTTTTTATCACACGAGAGTCTCCCCAAGCTGAGCTTGGTCCCCTCGGAAGTGAAAAAAATTACTTTTGATTCGTTTATTAAAACTTGAGTTAAATTTTTTACTGAATAATAAAACATGTTTCAATCGGCGAGAATTAAATTAACCATCTGGTACATTTTGATCACAATGTGTGTGAGCATTCTTTTTAGTTTGATCATCTTTTCATTTCTCCACAGAGAACTCATGAGAAACGAATTCAGAATAAAGCTTCGTCTGGAACGGGCACATCTTCCTCCGCCTCGCGTCGACACAGAGACAATAGAAAGTGCTATAAAGGTGAATTTACTTTATGTGAATCTCATCATTCTAGGGATCGCATCTTTAGCCGGATACTTTTTATCAGGGAGAACGCTTCGTCCCATCAAAGAAATGGTAGATCAACAAAATCAATTTATCGCCGATGCTTCACATGAGTTGCGGACTCCTTTAACCGCTCTCAAAACAGCCATCGAAGTGAACTTAAGGGATGAGAAGTTGAATCTAAAGCAAGCGAAAGATACACTCAAAGAAAATCTTGCCGACGTCGATAAGCTAAAATCGTTATCCGAAAATCTTTTGACTCTTGTAACTTTGCAGGGAAGTCTCAATCATTTTTCGAGTATTTCGATCAAAGATGTTTTACAAACAGCGATGAGCAAGATTAATTATCTGGCAAAAGCCAAGAAAGTCGAGATAAAAACTTCTATAAAAGAGGCGGTCGTCTCGGGAAATAAAGATAGACTAATTGAACTTTTTGTCATCTTGTTAGACAACGCTGTAAAATATAGCCCGAATAATAAAATCATTACTGTTTCATCTGAAAAAGAAGATTCGCATGCAGTGATAAAAATAAAAGATGAGGGAATCGGCATCAGCGAAAAAGAACTTCCTCATATCTTCGAACGATTTTACCGGGTGGACAAATCGCGGGCAAGTTCAACTAAAGGCTATGGACTGGGCTTGGCCATAGCGAATGAGATTGTTCACCTCCACAAGGGATCGATTTCGGTCGAAAGCAAAGAAAAAAAAGGATCAACGTTTATAGTGAAATTACCACTAAAATAAATTCCAATTCACAACTAACAAGTATTCCAAACAAATTTCAAATCTCAAATGATTCAATATCCAAACATTTATTTTTTTGGGATTTGAATTTTGAGATTTATTTGTAACTTGTTGAGTTGTTGGTTGGGATTTAAATATATTCAGTAAGTTTTCAGATTCACTTGTTATTTTGTATTGGTTTGGGAACGACGAGTTATCTATATGATGAAATCAATTTTCCGAAAAATTATTTCTTTTAAAAACTGGTTTTTGCAAAGATCGCTATTGGTAAAGGTTTTTATAGTGATCATTTTATTTGGAATCGGTTGGCTTGTTTCGACAAAGCTTCTTGGGAGCAAAAACCAACAAGTTCAATATGAGACGACACAGGCAGAAAGAGGAACGCTTGTCGTTTCTATCTCGGCCTCAGGCCAAGTTTCTTCGACAAATAACAGTTCGGTGACGACTCAAGCAACCGGAGTAGTTTCAGAGCTGTATGTAAAAGACGGAGATTTAGTAAAAGTTGGAGATAAGATAGCCGAAATAGATCTTGATTTATCCGGCCAACAAAATTCGACACAAGCTTTGGCGAGCTACCAGTCTGCTCAAAATATCCTCAATTCTGCAAAAGCAAATCTCTACTCACTTCAATCCTCTATGTTTACCGATTGGGATACGTTTATGAACATTGCGCAAAACTCTATGTACCAAAATGCCGACGGAACTCCAAACGAAATCAATAGATCGCTTCCGGAATTCCACATCGCGAAAGACGACTGGCTTGCGGCAGAGGCGATATATAAAAATCAACAGAACGTTGTTAATCAAGCCCAGACTGCAGTTAATTCGACACGGCTTTCTTATCAGAAAGCTTCTTCGATCGTCTACGCGCCAATTACGGGAAAAATATCTGCATTGTCGATTCACGTAGGGTCAGTGATCACTTCCTCTCAATCGACTAGCTCAACTTCAACTACCACTACACAGTCAAGTGGAACAAAAATCGCGAGCGTCACCACAGACGCACCGCTTGACTTAACGGTAAATTTATCGGAGATTGATATTCCAAAAATTAAAATCGGCGATAGAGCAACAATAAAAATTGACGCTCTTTCGGAAAAGACATTTACCGGAAAAGTATACAGTATTGATGCTGCAGGATCCGTGAGTTCGGGAGTCACGACGTATCCGGTGGTCATTGCTTTTGATACTGCTTCCTCGGATATCCATCCCAATATGTCTGCAACAGCCAATATTATTGTTTTGACAAGAGACAATGTTATTCTCATTCCATCGAGCGCGGTACAAACTCAAAACGGACAGTCGACCGTCAGGGTAAAAAAGGATGGACAGATCACATCTGTTGTGGTTGAAATCGGAGAGTCTTCGGATACCCAAACTGAAATTACATCAGGGATTTCGCAGGGAGATGAAATCGTAGTAAACACTATTTCTTCAGGAAACGGATCGACGAATAGTTCGAGTTCGCCTTTTAGTCCTTTTGGAGGAGGCAGAGGAGGATTTAATATGCGTACCAGATAGTGTTTCGACTCTACCTATGATTCAGGTGACCCATTTATCAAAAATCTATAAAAATGATTCTGTAGAAACTGTCGCTATCAACGACATATCCTTTTCGATTAAAAAAGGAGAGTTCGTCTCAATTATGGGGCCTTCCGGATCGGGCAAATCGACCTTGATGCATATCTTGGGAGGTCTCGATATCCCAACCAAGGGAAAATATACGCTCGATGGACAAGATGTCGAAAAACTGACTGACGACGAATTGGCAGAAATTAGAAATAAAAAAATAGGATTTGTGTTTCAAGCATTTAATCTGCTACCCCGGACGACCGCAATAAAAAACGTCATGCTCCCCATGGTCTATGGAGGTGTCCCAAAGGAAGAGCGCTTCGAAAAAGCCAAGAAATTTTTAGAGATGGTCGGACTCGGGGACAGACTGGAACATACCTCGAACCAGCTGTCAGGAGGACAGATGCAAAGAGTTGCGATTGCACGTGCACTTGTCATGGACCCTGCAATCATCTTGGCCGACGAACCAACAGGAAATATTGCCTCAACACAGGCAGCAGAGATCATGGCAATTTTTCAGAATCTGCATAAAAAAGGACACACGATTATTATGATTACCCATGAACATGACATTGCCCGTCATGCAAAAAGAATCATCACAATGAAAGATGGGAGGATTATTTGAATGGATTATTCTGAATTATTAGCGGAAGCAAAAGATGCCCTTTTTCTCAATAAGATGCGGACGGGTCTTGCGACTCTGGGAATCATTATTGGAATAAGCGCAGTCATTACCCTTGTTTCTTTGGGTCAGTCAGGTCAAAAATCTGTTGAGACCCAGATCCAATCTTTAGGATCTAATCTGCTTACGGTGATGCCGGGAGCTCAAAGTTCGGGTGGAATTCGCGGCGCAGGTGGGGCACAGACAACAAGTCTCACATACGAAGACGCAAAAGCATTACAAGTAAATTCAAATATTGTTGGGATCAAAAATGTTTCTCCGGAAATCGCCCAGCGCTCACAGCTTACCGCAGGAGGAAATAACACGAATGTCCAAGTCCAAGGCGTAACTAATTCCTATTTTCCCGTGCATTCATTAAATATACAAACGGGAAACTCCATCACAGATCAAGATGTGGTCGCGGCACGAAAGATCGCGGTTTTGGGGCCACAAGTTGTCACCGATCTCTTTGGGGAAGGGGCAACTCCTGTTGGGCAGACCGTACGGATCAATAAAGAAGCGTTTACAGTGGTAGGGATAACAGAGGAAAAAGGAGGGTCGGGGTTCCAAAATCAAGACAATATGATTTTTATTCCTCTGACGACCGCACAAAAAATCGTATTTGGAGTCGATTATATTTCCTCAATAGCAATAGAAACAACTAGTAAAGATAATATGACAGATGTGCAGAATCAGGTGGGATACTATTTATTGTCTCGCCATAAATTGTCCGATCCAACGCAGGCGGATTTTAGCATCCTTTCGCAACAAGATATTATAGGTGCGGCTACGCAGGTTACCGGAATTTTTACTACTCTTCTTGCCGGCATTGCAGCTATCTCACTTTTGGTCGGAGGGATTGGAATCATGAATATCATGTTGGTTACGGTAATTGAGCGAACCCGCGAAATAGGACTCCGGAAAGCGTTGGGGGCAAAGAAAAAAACAGTCATAGCCCAATTTTTGGCAGAGGCGATTATCCTGACTGGAGTAGGAGGAATTTTGGGATTAATGTTTGGAATTCTTTTGTCTTTTATTATCACCAAACTTATCAATCTGCCGTTTGTCATTTCTCTCTATTCAATCGTTTTAGCTTTTGGAGTTTCAGCTGGGATCGGAGTTTTGTTTGGGTGGTATCCGGCGAGACAGGCATCTAATTTGTCGCCAATTGAGGCATTGAGGTATGAATAAAATTTTTAATTATTAATTTATAATTTTTAAATTACTCAAAAGAGGTGAATAGTGTGAAAAGTAAAAACAATTTAATCATAATAATCTTAATTGTTGTTATCGTTGGAGCGGGAGCCTTTTTTGCCGGGATGAAATATCAGGAAAGTAAATCAATTGGTCAACGACAGTTAACATTTGGGCAAGGATCAGGGAGAATAGGAAATGGCCAGGGCGGCTTCAATCGAGGAATGAGGCCGGTCGCTGGCGAAATCATAAGTAGTGACGCAAATTCTCTGACGGTGAAGATGCAGGACGGAAGTACTCGAATTGTTATTTTATCGGAAAAAACAGAAATCAATAAGGCGGAAAAAACCAGTAAAGAAAACTTAAAGACAGGTCAACAGGTAGCAGTATTCGGAACTGAAAATTCCGATGGCAGTGTCACCGCGCAAAATATACAACTCAATCCACAATTCAGACAGATGATAGATCGGCCAACACCCCAACTGACAAAGTAAGAAATATGGTATTATGTTATTTCTGGTTATAAGAATCACATTATTAATTCGTAAACAGTTTCTAGAAAAAGGTGGTGATAAAATATGCAAGAGGGAACAAAGATGGAAGAAAAAACTGATAATAAAATGAGTCCCGTCATGATTCTCGTTATCATAGTTGTCGTGGCACTCATTGGATTTCTCGCGATGAGAGTTCTAACTCCTTCGCAACAGCCAGAAATGACGCAAACAGCACCAACCCAAGCTATGACAACCGAAGTATCTCCCACTGCAGGCGAAGCGATGACGGAAAATGCAGTTACATTTGATGTAGAAGGGGGATCATTTTATTACAAACCAAATGAGCTAAAAGTAAAGAAAGGTCAAAAAGTGACCATAAACTTTAAAGCAGTTGACCTGATGCATGATTTTGTGGTTGACGAACTCAACGTAAAGTCAGATACAATAAAGGGAGGAGAATCGACAACGTTTGAATTTACCCCAGATAAAGCAGGAACATTTGAGTTCTATTGTTCAGTTGGTCAACATAGAGCAAATGGTATGGTAGGGACACTCATTGTTGAAGAGTGAAGCGCATGAAGAAAGTTTTCATCTATTTTTTATTCCTCATTAGCTTGAGTGTTATTCTTTATTTTTGGTCGAGTCATTCGGTAATACTTCTTTACCAAGGAACGGGAACGATACTCATTGCTTTTGGAAGACTTTTTGGATTGCTCGCTGTCTATTTTGTCCTTTTGCAATTTTTACTTATAGGTAGAGTTCTCTGGATCGAGAAAATATTTGGATTAGATAAGCTGTCTCGAATCCATCACCTCAATGGAGAATTCAGCATCTTATTTATTTTGCTCCACCCGATTTTTCTCACGTTTGGTTATGCGATAAGTTCAAAACAAAACGTCGTTGCGCAATTTTTGACATTTCTCACCGCCTACGAAGATGTATTTATGGCTTTTCTTGCTGCAATGATTTTTATCACTGTCGTTTTTCTATCGATATACATTGTCCGGAAAAAATTGAAGTACGAAACGTGGTATTTTATCCACCTTTTAACGTATGTGGCCATTATTTTGGCTTGGGGGCATCAATTGAAGAATGGGGAAGATTTTTTGACAAATCGATGGTTTGTCTATTATTGGTATTTGCTTTATATCTTTGTTTTTGGCCAGGTTATCATCTTCAGATTCTTAAGGCCTTTCTATTTATTTTATAAACACGGATTTATTGTAGAAAAAATTGTCAAGGAGAACGATGAAGTGAACTCGATTTACATATCCGGAAGAAAAATGAAACAATTCAAAGTTAAGGCTGGACAATTTATGATATTCCGGTTTTTGGCAAAGCATTTTTGGTGGCAAGCGCACCCTTTTTCTTTATCAAAACAACCTGATGGAAAAACAATTCGAATCACTCCTAAGAACGTGGGTGATTTTACCAATCTCATTCCGCAAATAGCTCCAAATACGCCAATCCTTATAGATGGGCCATATGGAACGTTTACAAAAGAGGTTGCTAAGAGAAATAAAATATTGTTTATCGCAGGTGGAATCGGGATAACACCAATTCGTTCCTTGATAGAAGAGACGGCAAAAAAAGGAAAAGATATTGTGCTTTTATATAGCAACAAAACTAAAAAAGAAATCGTCTTTAAGAAAGAAATGGACGATTTAAGCAGGAAATATCACTTTCCGGTCTATTATTTTCTTAGTCAAGAGAAAGACCCACAATTCATCGGGGGAAGAATTGAAAGAAGCAAGATTGAAATGATGGTGGCAGATTTGAAAGAAAGAGAAATATATATTTGCGGGCCTTCAACTATGATAGATTCAATAAAAAAAGATCTCCACTCTTTGGGTGTTCCAAAATCCTCCCTCCATTTCGAGAAATTTTCCCTATGACATTTTATTTTTGCTCTCCTTCAAAAGTATAAATTTGATTATTAATATGACGAAAAGAAATAAGTAAGATATCGGAAAGATCCTGATATAATTTGCTTAATGACTAAGGTAATAAAAAATAAGAAGATGAAATATTTTCAAGTTTTTATAAGCGCTGAAGATAGGAAGCAGGCAGATAAAATTCTTGATTCTCTTCTGAGGAAGAAACTCGTTGCAGGAGGCCTTTTGTTAAGTGGACCGTCACGATTTTGGTGGAAAGGGAAAATAGTTGACATGAATTATTACAATATATCAACGTTCACACAAGAAAACTATAAAGAAAAAATTATAGAGGACGTGAAAAAAATCTCCGTAGAAGAAGTGCCGATGATTTGGTTTATCACGATGGAAGAAAGTAAAGAATTTATAAATTGGATAGATAAAAGCCTAAAATAATATGAAGGTAATTATCTGCGGTTCAATCAGTGCAGTAGATGAAATTTTGCGAGTGAAAAAAGAGTTAGAAAAAAAAGGTCACGAAGTTGAGATACCAGAAGGAGTAAAAAGGATCGAAATAAAATCTAAAACAAATGCGTCGACGGAAGAGCGAGCAGATATAAAAATCAAGTATGATTTGATTCGTGGATATTACGAAAAGATGAAAAGATATGATGTAGCTTTGATTGTAAATCCAGAAAAAAAAGGAATAAAAGGATATATAGGTGGAAATACTCTGATCGAGATGGCATTCGCTCACATTTTGCAAAAACCACTCTTTTGTTTATATGCTGTTCCTGATATGAACTATGCTTCAGAGATAATTGCAATGCAGCCCTATTGTATTACATGGAAAATTAAACAAGATAAAAATCAATGCAAAATAAAAAACTTCCAGGAGTCGGTGTTGCTGTAATAATAAGAAAGAATAATGTACTTTTAGGAAAAAGAATCGGGAGTCATGGAGAAGGGACTTGGCAGTTTCCCGGAGGCCATCTTGAATTTAATGAAAAGCTTGAAGATTGTGCAAAGAGAGAAGCTTTGGAAGAAACAAATCTAAAAGTAAAAGAAATAAAGTTCGCCGCGATCACGAACGATCTATTTAAACATGAAAACAAACATTATATTACTATTTTTATGGTAGCAGATTATAATTCTGGGAAAGAAACTATTATGGAACCTAAGAAATGCTTAGAGTGGAAATGGTTCGCTTGGAATAAATTCCCTCAACCTATTTTTTTGCCTTGTCAAAATTTGTTGAAGCAGAATTTTAATCCCTTTCAAACATGATTAAATCAATTGCAAAATACATAAAAGATAAACCTTATTTGGCCCAAGTGGCAAAAGATGGATTGTGGGAAAAAGCTTTTACAATAAATTTGATCGATCCTGATTTCGAAGAAGAAAAATTCCAACTCTATCTAGAAAAAAACCCATTTAAAAATCTGGATATAGAACTATTCTTTAAAAATGGCGATGAAATATATATCTTAGGCATAAGTTTTAATAATAATCTTTATGTCAGTTCTGTTTCTGATTTCATAATAATTCTTATTCAATATGGGAAAAAGTTCAGGGGTTTTGAGAATTTAATTAGTAACTTGGATAGCAAATTAGTCGGTGAGTCTTATTTATTACAAGGTGAACCAGATTTGATCCGAATAGGAATAGTGAATCATTGGTTTTCAGTTGGTCCAATTCTCCTTTGGCAAAAGGGATGGAAAAAGGAAATTAACCACGATATTCTTCAAGAAAGATTTTCTACAAAACCAGAAGTCAGTAAAACAAATCTCAACTATCAAGGAATGTCTTTTATTTTTAATCTCAACAATTCAACTCCTGGAGTTCGTCACTGGATTAAATCTCCCTGCAGTAAAAAAATTGAGAATGAGTGGGTTTTAGAAAACGGCAAGATTATCCATTATCTAAAAGATTGGACAAATTTTAAAGAGATATGAAGCTCATAAGTCTGAATACATGGGGAGGAAAACTACTTGAGCCGCTCACCGTTTTTTTCCAAAAATATAAAAAAGAAGTGGATTTTTTTTGCCTGCAAGAAATTTATGATTCTGCTGAAAAAAAAGTAATAGGAGGAGATATGAAATCGAATCTTTTTGCAATCATCGGCACTATTTTAGAACATCATCACGGATTTTTTACTCCTACGACAATAGGGTATGACATGACAGGATCAAAACATCCTCGTCTCCAATTCGGACAGGCAACTTTCTACAAAAAAAATATTCAGATCAAGGATTCAGGGGATTTTTTTGTCTACAGGGATAAGCTCGATCTAATTAGTAATAACAATAGAACCGCAGCCAAAAAATTGCAATATGTGATTTTCAATCAAAATAATTCCGATTTCCTAATAAATAATCTTCATGGTCTATGGTATCCTCCTACGAAATTTGACTCTCCTGAAAGAATAGAACAATCAAATAAGATATATTCTTTCTTACATAATTTTCGTGGGAAAAAAGTCATTTGTGGAGATTTTAATTTATTACCTGATACGGAATCCTTCAAGATAATAGAGAAAGGAATGAAAAATTTGGTCAAGGATTTTAACATTCCAACGACGAGAAATTCATATTACCAGTCACATGAGAAATTCGCCGATTATATTCTCGTTTCCCCTGACATAAAAACTCATCAATTCAAAGTTCTTCCCGATATTGTTTCTGATCATCAACCTCTTTTTCTGGAATTTGGTTCTTAAACCTATTACCATCCCGATGCCGACCGTTATCAAGATGGTATTTAAATTTATTCCTATTTCTTAGTTTGAGAGACTGCATTCAATTCCGACAGGATGAAACGATTGGAGTCGAGAAAGCTCATACTTGTGTAAGCTAAACGATACTTTTGGCAGAATTTTTTAATCAAAGGAGTCAATAGGTGAAGTTTGTTGCGCGGGCAGTTGGGAAAAAGATGGTGTTCAATCTGATAGTTGAGTCCGAGATACATATAATCGGTAAGCCAATGTCCATAGATGTTGCGTGAAGTTATGATTTGGTGTTCAACGAAAGACAGTTTTAGTCCTTTTTTCAATTGTGGCATCCCTTTATGGTTGGGAGCGAAGATGTTTAACATATAAAAACCTCCCACAAAGTTAATCACGACGAAAAAGAGTAAAGCTTTCCAAAAAGGAAAAATAAAAAAGGGGACGATATACCATACGGCTAGACCAAAAACGAGCAACAATATTTCTACAGAGAGTCGAGGGGTGAAATTTTTTCTATAGAACCAAAAAGATTTTAGGCGGATCGTGAAAGAAACGAGAGGTCCAAGCAGATAATAAAGCCACACCTGATATTTCCTCACTACCTTCACGAAAAAATTATTTCTCTTGTACGATCTTTCGGTAAATGAAAAAGGTATCTCGAGATCAGGATCTTCGTCCTCCTCATTTACATGGGCGTGGTGGGCATTGTGTTTCACTCTCCATACTGAGTAGGGAAAAGCTATGATAAAAGAGCAGAAGTATCCGAACAAATCGTTTAATTTAGTTGACCTAAAGATGGCTCTGTGGCCGGCATCATGTATAAGTCCGCCGATGCGAACTGAAAAAAAAGCTATTCCAAGGGATGTGAAAAAGGTCAACCATGGGTTTCTCTGAATGACAAGCTGATAGAGGAAGAATCCGAAGCCTAAAAATTCAAGGCAAGTGATGAAGAAATAATAGATATAAGATCTCTTAAGAATTTTGGATTTCGTTACTTCATTTCTTAATTCGATATACATTTGCAGACCTTCTCTAGGATTGATTACTCTTGAGTTTCGAATATCTGATTGTTTAGTAATCCTGCGTGCCATAGTTTTAAATAGTGTGTTAACTATTATAACAGGGAGATAACCTGAAACTTTTTATATCAGGACGCATACTAATAAGTATTAGAAATTCTAAATAATATGATAAAGAAAATTAGAAAAGAAGTTAAAAGACAGTTAAAACTAGTCAGAAAATTCTCCGATCATATAGAAGCTGAACTTGCGAAGGAAATCCTAGAAGCCTACCATATCAATGCGTATATTTTTAAAACCTATTTTGATCAAATGACTGCAGTATTTGTTAGTCCTTACGACTACAGCAGAGCACGTATATTGCTTGCCGTAAAATAGAATAAAATCATATATACTGAATCTTTCCTAATGTATGCATAAAAACAGAAACCTCCTGATTATTGCTTTGATAGCTCTTGTAAATGCCTTAGGATACGGAATTATAATTCCTATTTTGTACTCCTATTCTTTGAAATTTGGACTGAATGATTTCGAGAACGGTCTTCTTTTTTCGGTTTTTTCAATATTTCAATTTTTAGCCACACCAATTATCGGACGCCTTTCTGATAAATATGGGAGAAAGCCGTTACTGCTTATATCTTTGATAGGTACGGCTACCTCCTTTT
>Ga0155156_103_pt2 | contig 13430 bp, 13 predicted proteins | sample RifCSPhighO2_01_FD_106124 | JGI IMG/M metagenome (GOLD analysis project Ga0155156, IMG submission 106124) | Candidatus Roizmanbacteria bacterium RIFCSPHIGHO2_01_FULL_39_8
TGTTGACGATGATGGAGCTTCATCCGCTCGATATTAGTTTGTCCGAGTCCCTTGGTGCCTATTCCACCACCTTGGCGTGAAAAATAGGTCCCAAGTCCATATATTCTGTTTCCCATGTGATGCATTCGCGCTATCTCAATCTGAAGCCTTGATTCGGCAGTCTTCGCGTGCTTTTCAAAAATATTAAGGATCAAGTCTATCCGATCCCAGACCTGAATATCTGGATTGACGCTCCATAGGGATTCAGTGAGATTTTGGAGTTGGATCGGATTTGCGAGGGCATTGACAATCACGATAGAAACTTTTTCTTTCTCTACAATCGAGATAAGCTCCTGCACTTTTCCAGACCCGATAAAAGTTGCTCTATCCGGTTTTTCCCGATGTTGAATAATTCTTGCCACATCGACTCCTCCGTACGTCTTGATGAGGGATTGAATCTCAGCAAGTTCTTTGAGAGCTGTGTCAATATGTCGATGTGGGTGAGCCAAATCGATAAGTACTACCGGTATCATCTATAGTTAATTATACTGACTAATCTTACCTTTTTCATACAAAGCTCTATAATTTTTCTTACGATCTTTTTATATTATTATTCTCTGAAATAAACTATATTAGTCGAGCAATCTCCCATCTGTGTGGAGAGTTCTCTTGCTAATAAAAAATAAGACTTTCTTATGGATAAAAATAAGGTTAAGCTGGATAAGGAATTTTATGCCAGGCTACTTGACAGTTTGGAAGGATATGCCGTATTTACGATGGATAAGGCCGGATTGGTCACGAGTTGGAATAAGGGAGCAGAGAGGCTATTGGGTTATAAGGACGATGAGATCATTGGTAAAAACGCTTCGACTATTCTCCTTCCCGATGAGAGAAAAGACGGCGAACAGGTAAAAGAATTAAACGCTGTCTCACATCAAGGAAACATCAAGAGTGAGAGGTGGTATCTAAACAAGATGGGCTATACGCTTTTGAGTTCTGATACCATATATCCCTTAAGAGATAGAAGAGGAGCGATAAGCGGATATGTAAAAGTAATGCGCGACGTAAGCGATTTCAGACGATCAGAGAATAACCTGCTTTTTCTTTCGGAAGCGAGCAAACTTCTTTCTTCTTCGCTTAACTACACAAAGACTCTCAATCGAGTTGCTGAAATTGCCGTTCCCCAAATAGCTGACTGGTGTACAGTCGATTTACTGGTGGGCAAAGGAAAGATAGAGCAAGTAGCAGTAGCCCATAAGGATCCAAAGAAAGTTACGTGGGCGAAAGAATTAAGGAAAAAGCAGCCAATTGACATGAAAACAAATTCGGGAGTTCCTCACGTATTGCGAACCGGAAAATCAGAGTTTTATCCCCTGGTGACGGATAAGATGTTGGCGGCTTCTGTAAAAACAAAAAAAACCCTAGATCTTGTTCGAAGTTTACAGATAACTTCTGTCATATTGGTCCCACTTCTTGTTGGTGGGATGGCGATAGGGGTAATCACATTCCTCACTACGGGAGGTCGCAAGCGTTTTACCAAGACTGATTTACGGATGGCAGAGGAGCTTGCAACTAGAGCTTCATTGGTTATCAACAATGCGCAACTTTATAAGTCCGCTCGAGAGAATGAATTTAAATTCAAGTCTTTCGTAAGATCTAATATTATCGGCGTCTTCATTGCGAATAAAGAGGGAAAGATTTATGCAGCAAACGAGAGTTTTTCAAAAATTATAGGATATTCAAGAGAGGAATTGAAACAGGGAAAAGTTATCCGTTGGAAATTGGTGCCGAGAGAATATGAAACACGAGAAAAAAAGGCGATGAAGGAACTTGAACAAAAAGGAAGCACTACCCCCTGGGAAAAAGAATACATACGATCCGATGGGAGCCAGATACCGGTTCTCGTCACCTCGACTCTCATAGAGCCATCTTCCGGAACAAATATTACCCTCGTTGTTGATATGACAGAGAGAAAGAAACTGGAACAACGAAAAGATGAGTTCATCGGAATTGCGTCACACGAGCTTAAAACTCCTCTTACCAGTATAAAAGGGTACATACAAATCCTGGAACGTATTATCCGCGAGATGGGCAACGAGAGAGCCAAGACTCTCATCTCAAAAACGAATACTTATATCAATCGTATGAATAGTCTTATTTCCGACCTTCTCGATGTTTCAAAAATACAATCGGGTAAAATTAGATTCAATTATGAGAAGTTTGACTTTTATGACTTAGTGACCGAAGTGATTGACGCAATTCAACCCACTACGACGAAACACACCATAATTTGCAAAGATTGTATCCATCAAGACATTATTGGGGATAGGAATCGTTTGGAACAGGTATTTACCAATCTCCTCTCAAACGCAATAAAATACTCTCCCAAAGCCGATAAAGTGACTATTCGAATGACAAGAGATAGCAAATATATCACGGTTGGTGTCACTGATTACGGGATAGGAATAGAAAAGAGACACCATGATAAATTATTTCGGAGATTCTACCGGATCGAGAAATCATCCAATCAATTCTCTGGTTTGGGGATTGGCCTTTATATTTCTTCTGAAATTGTAAATCGTCACGGTGGTAAAATATGGGTAGAGAGCATGGAAGGAAAAGGATCTACCTTTTATTTCACATTACCCCTGAAAAATAAATAATCAAATAAGCAAATCCGACAAATACTATTTAAAGATTAAATAGTAATTATTAAACAAACGTTTAAATATTAAATCTTAAAAATTGTTTACGATTTAAAAATTAACATTTAAGAATTAAAAATGTCTATTTGTAGTATTTATTTATGAAAAAAGTCTTAATATGTGATGATGATGAAGGGATTGTAGATGTGATGAAAATCATCTTAGAAAACAAGGGATACAAAGTAAAAGTTTGTGCAAATGAGAGTTTAATATTTAAGATCATTTCCAAAGAAAAACCAGACGTGTTGCTTCTTGACTTATGGATGCCTCATCTGTCTGGAGAAGAGATCACCAAGCGATTAAAAAAAAATGACGCTACAAAATCAATCAAAGTAATTATTATATCTGCTCATCGCTTTGCAGCAAAGATCGCTAAAGAGATCAAAGCCGATGATTATCTTCTGAAGCCTTTTGATATCTATGATTTAGAAAAAAAGGTAAAAAAATACGCACCCTTACTATGACGCCTCCTTAGTATAATTCTTACCCAATTTTGCTACTCCGGCCTTTATGATAAGAATATACCTATGAATAATACAATCATGGTGATCGATGACGACAAAGGAATCCTTGAAAGCGTCAAGATCATTTTACAAGAAGAGGGATATGAAGTGATGAGTTATGAAGAAGCTCCGACTTTGTCGGAAATAAAGCGGATCAAGCCTCAGCTGATCATTCTCGATATTTATCTACAGGGTCAAGACGGGAGGCAAGTAGCCAAGAAAATCAAAAGCAACTCAGAAACTCAACATATTCCCATCATCATGATTTCGGCGGTATCAGGAGTAGAGCAGTCGGTCGTGCAATCAGGAGCCGATGAGTTCCTTGCCAAGCCATTCGATCTCTATACTCTGGTTCACCACGTCCATAAGAATATACAGGTAACTAACGTGTTCTAGACAAAGGAAATTAAATAAGCGTATAAGACAAATTTTTAACAATTAAATAACAATTATTAAACAAACGTTTAAATATTAAATCTTAAAAATTGTTTAAAATTTAAGAAGTTAATACTTAAGAATTGAAACATCTTGCCTCTGTACTACCTTCCAGTTGGTATAATATAAAGATGAACTTAAAGAAGGAACTCAAAAGAGAAGTAAAGGTATTTATTATCGCATCCTTTTTCTCGACGTGCTTTTTTTTTCTCACGATTACTGCACTTTATCGACAGTACAAGATCCCCGTCTTTGCCCAAATGACTGAATTTAGCCCAATTCCTATTGAGACTAGTCCAGTTCTTTCCATTACTCCAAGTGAAACACCCACTCCCCCCACTTTTACCACTGTTCCATCGAGTGCTCCCGATTCACCCACCCCACAAAGTTTGAAATATCCTTCCCAAATACTTAATCTCACCAATTGGAAACTCACCCTCCCAACAGGTAAGTCCAAAAAACCTGTCGAGATCAAGCAACCAGAGCTGGCTAAGTTCATAATCGATCCGTGGTTTGTGATAGATCCCTCAGGGGGTGGTGTACGTTTTAGGGCTCCGGTAAACGGAGTCACGACGAGCGGCTCGGGGGATCCACGCTCAGAACTCCGTGAAATGACTGACAATGGGAAAAATAATGCGAGCTGGTCTTCGATGTCGGGTACGCATACGATGTTTCTTGATGAGGCCATAACAGCGGTGCCTCTTAAAAAAAAGCACGTCGTAGCCGGCCAGATACATGACGGCGACGATGACGTGATTGTGATACGACTTGAATATCCAAATTTATATGTCAACGTTGACGGAGATAATGAATATACACTTGATTCAAACTACACGCTTGGGAAGAGATTTGCAGTAAAATTCGAGGTAAAAGACGGCAAAACGAATGTTTTTTATAACAATAGTTATGAACCCGTCTATGTTTTGGACAAAAGCTATTCAGGAGCATATTTTAAGGCCGGTGCCTATACCCAATCCAACTGCAGTAAAGAAGATTCTTCTTCCTGTAATTTTGACAATTATGGTGAAGTAGTAATCTATCAACTATCCATCTCCCACTAAATAATCTAAGAGCTTACTATTGCGAATACAGGTCCTATAGTATAGAATGCTTCCTGATGACCTCTGCTGAAAGTTTGGAAAATCAACCAAAGCGGATCCGAATGGGTTTTACCTGCAGATTATGTGGTCATCACAGAACTCTCGATGCGCTTGTATACCTTCAAGGAGCCTTTGTATTAGATTATAAAACCGGCACAGACGCAACTAAAGGAACTTCATACGAGGTTATATTTTTAGATACTCCTCTTAATAGAGACGATACAATACAATTTTTAGGGAAGAGCCACATCGCAAATTTTCATCCTGGTTCAAATGGTAGTGTCGTTGATATAAGAAGCTAAAGTACACCTCAGAGGTGTACTTTGGGCCGCTAGAATATTCCTAAGAGAAAAATGATGAAGGTGATAATGATGGCGATGACAAAAAGATGAGCGAGTCCGATGAAAGGAATAATTCCAAAGATCGTCAGAGCAAACAAAAGCAGTAAGACAGCCATGATTTGTTTAAAAGGATAGGGGAGAAGGAGGAGAAGCACTAAGACGACAAGGGCTATCAAGAGGTTGTACAAAGTTATCGGGTGTCCATTGATGAGAAAAAGAGTAATATCGGGGATCGAAAAAAAAGTAAAGTGAATATAGCCAAAATACCAGAGCGCAACAAGTATTCCCAATAGGAAAAAAAGCAGCATGCTGCTATTATACTGCAAAAAAATCAAAACTTGCTTTTTTTGTGATCTTTATCATATATATTCAGATAGGATTTACGTAATTTTAATTAATGTCCAAAAGATTTTGGAGAAGACGCGCCGCTTTAAGGGCTTCTCGAATAGCTGACGAAATACCAGCCCCAGCTCCCACAAGTTTATCAGGACCTGCAACTCTACAACAGATAGTCCATAAAGTACACATACGAGATCAAGAAGTAAAAAAATCTGCAGCGGAAAAGAGAGCTGAACAAGATGCGCATGCCCTATTTGCCGGACAGATGAGTGAGTTTAGGGCTAAGCGTACCGATTCTTCCGGCAATGGTAGAGGTTGAACTTCAAATAATGATATAATTTAAAAATGTCTGCTACTAAAACAATTCTTATCACCGGTTCGAGCCGGGGGATTGGAAAAGCGATTGCTACGTTGGCCCATAAGCAAGGATATACGGTGATACTCCATGGCAGCAAAGAGTCTCCCGAGTTAGAAAAAACCCACAAGGTCTTAGCCGGATCTTATAAAATAGTATTCGACGTCGCAGATAAAATAAAAACCCAAAAGGCAATACATACAATCATCAAAGAAGTGGGAGGAATAGATGTTCTCGTAAATAATGCAGGGATCGCACTCAATATTGTTAAAGACATTTCAGAAATCGACGATGAAAAGGCCCTTCAAGAATGGAAAGTAAACGTCTTGGGGCCAATTCATTGTATCCAGGCGGTACTTCCTTCGATGCTCAAGAAAGAGAAGGGGAGTGTGATTACAATCGCCTCAATAAAAGCATATCCGAATTATGCAACCCTGAGTTCATTTACCTATGCGCATACGAAATCTGCGGTATTATCACTGACAAAGAGTTTAGCGAAGGCCTATTCCTCAAAAGGGGTCAGGTTCAATGCCGTTGCCCCCGGGTATGTGAGTACTGATATTTCCAAAACCTGGTCGAAGGAATCATGGGATAGGATAAATAGCGGAATTCTACTTAATCGGATTGCGAAACCGGAAGATATAGCGCCCATGGTCATGTTTTTGGCTTCCGACGAATCTTCTTATATTACCGGCTCGGATTTCTTAGTGGATGGTGGGTATTCGTTAAAAGGAAAATAAACTTCATAACATGTTACCTTTAAGCATATGAATAAAGTCAAAGTTTTACTTTTTGATTTTACTGGGGTAATCGCGATCGATGGATTTTGGGATTGGATGGGAAAAAATATTTCAAATATTGAGGAATACAGAAATTATTTTAAAGAAAAAGCTATAAAGTGGGACAAGGGAGACATTTCTATACGTGAAGAAGTAAAGAAGTTTGCTGCGAGAGTCAATGTTCCCTTCATAAAAGTGTGGCAAGGGATCGTGGGCGGATTCAAGGCTAACGAAGGAATGTTGGAATTTATCAGTTCGTTAAAGCCAAAATATAAAATCGTTATTCTTTCAAATTTTCCACGAGAGTTATTCAATGAGCTGATAAAAAAGTTTTCTCTCACAAGTTATTTCGATGGCTTTATCATTTCTTCCGACTATCATTTAATTAAGCCCGACCCAAAGTTTTACATGGTCGCTCTGTCCAAATTACAGATAAAAAAAGATGAGTGTTTCTTCATAGACGATAAGATGGAAAACGTTAACGCGGCGCAAAAACTCGGAATAAAAAGCATCTTGTATAAGGATAGCGATCAATGTACATTTGAACTCAAGAAACTCGATATATCAGGATGATTCCTCTTGCTGTGCAGAACTAAATGAATCGATTGTATTATTTTTTACCCTATATGTTATCGATATCGGTCGACAACATATTTCACAGTCTTCAAAATATTGCTGCTCATCAATTGAAAGGTCAATCAATATCGAAATTCTCTCTCCGCAATACGGGCAATTAAAGAAATATTCCTCTTCCATAGAATCTATTTTAGGTGAAAGAAAGCCGTTGTGCCATTTCTGGAGTGGAAGAGATGAAGAAAGTTAAGTGGGTGATCGACGGGATTTGAACCCGCAACATTCGCCTCCACAGGGCGACGCTCTACCATTGAGCTACGACCACCAATAGCCATATTTTAACAAAATCTGAAACTATTTGATATTTATTGAAATAAGTAGAAATTAGTTGTTAAATTAATGTTATAAACATGAATTATATATTACTTAAAGATCTGGAAGTTTATATATAAGCAAGAGAATTGTCCTCCGTTGCATGGAAAATTTACAATAAGCTAGATTGGGAAAGTAAGAAAATAATGGGCCTTCAGTTTATAACAGCTGTTGATTCAATAGGTGCAAACATAGCGGAAGGATATACAAGATTTCATTATTTAGATGAAATTAAATTCTTTTACAACAGTCGTGGTTCTTTTTCAGAAGCTAAAGAACATTGGTTGGAGTTACTTAAAGAGAGAAATAAAGTAAGTCAGGAAGATTATAAAGTATTTAAAACAATCTCTGAGAGATTATCTTTAAAACTTAATAATTTCATTTCTTCAACTTATAAGGCCAAAAACATTTCAACAAATTTCCATTAATTTCTATCAATTTCTATTAGTTTCTTTATTGATTTGTTGAAGTCTTTCTGTTATTCTTTCATTCACTTATGGATATCAAATATTTCGGTCACTCAGCTTTTTTCCTCCGCTCAAAAGATGCAAAAGTTGTCACGGATCCTTTTGATCCAAAGATGACCGGAATAAAGTTCCCTAAAACTGAAGCAGACATTGTTACCATCTCTCATCAGCATGAGGATCACAACTACAAAGAAGGGATTTCGGGTACTCCTTTATTTATCGAAATGCCCGGCGAGTATGAAAAAAATGGAGTTCGCGTTACCGGTTTCCAGACATATCATGACAAGAAAAAAGGTGAGGAAAGAGGGGAAAATGTCGCATATAAAATAGAAGCAGACGGTATTTCACTACTCCATTGTGGAGATTTAGGGATTGTTTGGGAGGATTCATTTATCGACCAGCTGGGAGAAATTAACGTTCTGATGGTTCCTGTCGGAGGGGTTTACACAATCGATGCAAATGAAGCGATTGAATTGGTTAAGAAAATTGAACCTTCACTAGTTATTCCCATGCATTATAAAACTGCAATGCATAGTAAAGATGCGGCGATTTCTCCTGTCGATGAATTTTTGAAAAAGATGGCTGTCGAAGCTGTATCTCCCACACCCAAACTTACTATAAAAAAAGAAGACCTCTTGGATGAAATGAAAACGGTAGTGATGGAAATATCAAATTAAAATTCCAATAACCAATCCACAAGTAATCCAAATAAACTTCAAAGTCCAAAATACCAACGTATCAAAGAAAACTATTTGAAAATTGTAAATTGGAATTTGTTTGTATCTTGTTAGTTGCAACTCGAGATTTATATGGCAGTATCAGAAGCATTCAAGGTTCCTCCCCACGATGAAGAAGCAGAAAAATCCGTGCTTGGTGCAATTCTCATAGACTCATCTGCTATTGGATTGGTAGCGGAATTTTTGAAATCCGAGCACTTTTACCTTCCCCAACATCAGGACATCTACTCGTCGATGATTATTCTCTATGAAAAACAGCAGCCAATCGATTTGGTAACAATTGCTGATCAATTGAAGAGTGAGGGGAATGTGAAAAAAATAGGGGGAAAGACATATCTTTCAGATCTCATCAATACCGTTCCGACTTCTGCCTATGTTGAACACTATGCCCGCATCATCGTCAGCCAGTATGTAAAAAGAAAACTGATCGAGATGTCTTCGCGTATGGTAGAAAAAGCGTTTGACGAGAAAGGCGATGTCCGAAGACTTCTCGACCAAGCGGAAGTGGACATTTTTGCTCTTGCACAATCACATCTCCGCCAGGACTTCATCGAGATTAAAGAGATTCTGGCTGAGAGTTTTGAGCGACTCGAAGAGTTCATGAAAAAGGGATCACACCTGAGAGGGCTTACTTCGGGTTTTCGCGATCTAGACAATAAACTTGCAGGGATGCAGGATTCTAATCTTTTGATTTTGGCGGCTCGCCCGGGGATTGGCAAAACTACTCTCGCTTTAAATATGGCTCTTCATGCTGCAACAAAAGAAAAAACGCCGGTTGGATTTTTTTCACTCGAGATGAGTAAGGAAGAGCTCGTGGACAGACTACTGGTTGGACAAGCAGATATCGATGCCTGGCGATTAAAGACAGGTAAGTTAACCGACGAGGAATTAAAGAGATTGACAGAAGCGATGGGAGAGCTCTCAGAAGCACCTATCTTTATCGATGATACTCCAGGTGCAACCATCCTTGAAATGCGGACTAAGGCGAGAAAACTGAAGATGGAAAAAGACATAAAACTCGTCATTGTTGACTATCTCCAACTTGCGGACTCAGGAAGAAGATTCGATAACCGAGTCCAGGAGGTTTCTTTTGTATCACAGGGATTGAAGAATCTGGCCCGTGAACTTCGTATTCCGGTCCTGGCGATCTCACAGCTTTCACGTGCAGTCGAGCAAAGGAATAGCAGGAAGCCCCAATTGGCAGACCTTCGTGAATCAGGCGCGATCGAACAGGATGCTGACGTAGTCATGTTTATCTACTACGAAGAAGACAGCGAGGATTTATTGGACCAAAGCAAGCGTTTGGTCAAACTCTATATAGCCAAGCACCGTAACGGCCCCACAGGTGAGATTGACCTCATGTTCAGAGGAGATAGAGTCAAGTTCTACGGAGTTGAAAAATAACTTCTTTTTTTCTTAGTATGCAATACTATTGCTCCATATGAAATTAGTACATCTTCCCACCCCTACAAATACTCCAAGACGAGAGGCGAATGATGCTCCGGTTCCAATTCTTGAGGCAGCTCAGTTTTGGACAGCCATAGCAGCTGCCTATCTAGGTATTCTCGCAACTAATTTTTTTCTTGGACCTACAGTCATACATAATCTTGCCCAGATGTCATTTCAAAATTCGGCCATTGCTGAATGGGTAGGATCAAATCTGCAGTTCATTGCCCATCCTGTCACGGATGCTATAGCCATTTTGGGTATGGTTGGTTCAGGAGCGAATGCCATATTCAGAAGGCCTAGATAACTGCGAAGTCTTCCACTTTTATTAGTCATTTTTGCATTCGGGATGAGGCTAAAGTATTGATTTGATCTAAGCTTGTAAGCTGATCTAAGTCAGTTGCAACTTTTATCGGTCCTTGTGCACTCATGTAAAAAACACCTCTCGTTGCCCCACCAATTTTTAGAACAAATGACGGGAGAATATTCAGCAAAGCAGCAAAGTTGTATGAATGGTAGGCAGAGCCTGTTCTATTGATAAGATCAAGATCTTTATTGGCAGGATTATCCGTTAAATTGTCATAGGGCAACACTTTTGAAAATTCATCAAGTATATGATCAGCAGTCCATTTTGTCGCAACCGACAAATCAGAGCCGAAGTATTTACCGTCTCCTTGATAGCTACGCGCCATAAATTTTAGAAAAATCGTTACGTCCCACAGAGATTGATCGAGTCGACCAGCATTTTTTTCCAAAAAATATTCCAATATTTTTGCAGCCGAAACTGGTTTGCCGTTGTTTTTTTGCACCTCCTCTTCAACAAACCGTTTTGTAAGTAAGATATCTTTTTCAATTTCTTTACTCAGTTTGGCATTAATGATCTTATCGTTTGGTTTAGTTTCTCTATAGTCGAGTGGTACCTCTGCAGCTTCATAAGCTCTTTGGAAAGTCCCGCTTAGAGGAATTACAAGCGTTATGAAAAAGTTTTGCCGATCATTACTAAAGCCAAAGGCATCAAGTGCTTGTTTTGGCATTGCATCAAAAAGTTTGGAGATAGCTATATCGGCTCTTATTCCTAGAGTCGAAACATCTTCTTCCCCTGCTTTGATTTTTGGATCAGCCAATATATCTTTTACTGCTTTTTTATAATATTCTTCATTTCTGAAATCCTTACTCTTGATGTAAGTTGCTTTTCTCCCGTTCTTTTCATATTCACTGAGGGCTCCTTCTACTTGTGCAATAAGTGGTCGATAATGAGGGTTTTCTTTTACATCTACATTTTCAGAGGTATCTAAATTATATTTGAGAGAAGAAGCCCAATTTATCGTCATTGCGGCTGCGGAAATAAGAGGGTTCATGGAACCAGAATGCTCTACTAAAGCGTTTGCACCTGATAATGCGATTTCTTGTTGAATACTTTGATTTGTTGCTGCTAAACCCAAACTTGAACATGCTCCCAACAGAGTAAATGCTGAGGCAAGAGCGACTTTAGGATCGATTCCTTTACTTTTTCTATGAGGCGTTTCAGGTGAGGTTGGCGGAATTTTATTTTCGACTTGCATATTTTTTGCAGGGATCAGTGTTTTCGGGAGAGTTGAAGTTTCTACCGGTTCATTCATATTAATATTCTAACAAAATTAGAACAACTCCAGACTATGGCTATGCCCTAATTTCAACCGACCCGGTTGCAAAGAGGGCCATGCAATAGTCCATCTAATACTATATTTTCACTCTTTTAAGAAGCAAGGAATTGGTGACAACGGAGATGGAACTCATTGCCATCGCAAATGAGGCAAAGATTGGGTTTAGTAGGATTTTTGCAAAAGGGTAGAGAACGCCCATAGCAACAGGAATAAGAATTACGTTATACCCAAATGCCCAGAAGAGATTGAGTTTAATCGTTTTCATAGTCTTTTTAGAGAGATTGATTGCCTTTGCGACTGATCTCAAATCCTTGTTTATTAAAATAATATCTGCCACTTCGATCGCTACATCGGTCCCGCTTCCCATCGCGATTCCTACGTCTGCAGCGGCAAGTGCGGGAGCGTCATTTATCCCATCACCGACAAAGCCTACAAGACCAGGTTTTAGTTTGTAGTTTGTAGATTGTAGTTTTTTAACATTCTTTTCTTTTTCTTGGGGGAGAACTTCTGCTAGTACATTCTCTTTTTTAATTCCTACTTGTTTGGCGATTGCAAAAGCTGTACGTTTATTATCTCCTGTTATCATAAAAACATTAATCCGCATTTTTTGCAAAAGCGAAATTGCTTCATCTGCGTTCTCCTTTATGGTATCTGCAACAGCAATCAACCCCTCGAGTTTTGAGTCAATAGCTAACATCATTACCGTTTTTCCTGAGTTTTCTAATAGCGAAATTTGCTCACTGACGGAAGCCATCGAAACACGTTCTCTGTTCATAAATCTTCTGTTTCCCAAAATTATCTTATCACCGTGTATTATCCCCTCGACTCCGTGTCCTGCAATTGCCCTGAACCCTTCGACTGCGCTTACGACAAGTTGCTTCGACTCGGCAGCTTTGACGATAGCTTCAGCAAGAGAATGCTCAGAACCCTTCTCAATCGCTGCGGCAAACTTAAGAATGCCATTTTCTTTGAGCTTATTTACCGAAATGATATCTGTGACTTCTGGCTTTCCCTTTGTTAAGGTACCGGTCTTATCAAAAATAATAGTATTTACTTTATGAGCAAGTTCTAAAGCTTCAGCGTCTTTTATCAAAATTCCATTGTTTGCTCCAAGGCCTGTTCCCACCATGATAGCAGTCGGGGTAGCAAGTCCCATAGCACAGGGACAAGCGATAATAAGTACGGCAACCATATTTAACATAGCAAAAAGAAATGATGGCGATGGGCCGAAAATATACCATACGACAAATGTACCGATTGCTAACATGATCACGATTGGTACAAAATAGGAAGATATAATATCTGCGAGTCTTTGTACAGGAGCTTTACTTCCTTGAGCTTCTTCTACTAATTTTATGATCTGAGCCAACATAGTGTCTTTGCCTACTTTTGTAGCTTTATAAAGAAAAGTACCGCTTTTATTCATTGTTGCGCCAATTATTGTATCTCCTTTTGTTTTATCAACAGGAATACTTTCTCCGGTTACCATCGATTCATCAACAGAGGAGTCACCCTCAATAATCACTCCATCAACCGGAATTTTTTCACCGGGTCTGACTCGTATAATATTTCCCACCTGTACTTCCTCGATGAGAATATCGACCTCTTTTTTATCTCGAACAACGCGCGCTGTTTTTGCCTGCAGTCCTATCAACT
>Ga0155156_169_pt5 | contig 13425 bp, 11 predicted proteins | sample RifCSPhighO2_01_FD_106124 | JGI IMG/M metagenome (GOLD analysis project Ga0155156, IMG submission 106124) | Candidatus Roizmanbacteria bacterium RIFCSPHIGHO2_01_FULL_39_8
CCACTGCATGTATGTAGAGTCCCATCGCTAGAAAGGCTCTATGCAAATCCTCTGGTGTAGGATCTTTGACAAAAGGAGAATAAGGATATCCTGTAAAGTCATAGTTATCTGGGTGGGCAGCTCTTGCTCTTGTGTTCCAGCCAAGCGAAATGCTGCCGATGACGTGGCATGCATGCTCCCCTCCTTTTATCACTTGTGCAAAGAGTGAGAGCTCGGCACTTCTCTTTCTTAGAAGCTCAGAATATTCCTCAGGGACAGGCTTTTTATTTGGGAAGATGTCAGTCATATCTGGGAGAAAATAATCATCATTGAAAAAATCAGGGAGTCCGCACATGGTGGTAATAAGATCGAATCCCCGTTGTTCGAGAATCGGAACCATAAGGGGAACGTCAACAATTCCAATAAGATAAGGGTTTTTTTTAAATTTGATCTGACCTGTCGCCTTCATCCACGTTCCTATTGCCGGAGAGACAATCTGGGGAAGCGAATAAGTAATATTATTCACCGCATTACTGGTGAGACCATATATTCCTACAACTGGTTTGTTATTGACATGTAGGTAATGGGGATTATCCCAGTGTTGTGCAGAATATTCCATCATATAATTCAATGTGTCTAGGCTTAAGTCAAAATATCTATTTGGTTCATCTTGTCCAGGTTCATCGATAGGAAGTACTGCACGTTGTAGTCTCATGCACATTGTTGTATAAAATTTTAGTTTGCTCGTATGCTGAATCTCTTGAGAAATAACTTCTAGCGCTTTTTCTGACTCGACATAGGGCTTTCCGCTCTTATAGCCCGCAAAAGAATTAATTGCAATAAAATCAGCTCCCATGTCTTCTATTAACTTCAATTGCAGTCTTACCGCGTCAGGATCGGTATCGTCCCATTCAGTTCTGCGATGATCTAAGGAATAGATTTTGGGGTACCCGTAGGTATGGGCTGTCCTGGCTAATGATAGATCAGTTGGAGGAGGAGGTTTTCCTAATTCATGAGCTCTCCGAACTCTTTTTTCATCCACGAGTTGCGGGTGGTAGTAGAAACCAACTTTCGGTGCCTCCATACGAGCCGATTATACAACAAATCTCAGACAGATAAGATATTCTTAGAGAAGTTTTTTAGTTTGCAAGACGGCGATGATTTTTTCGTGAATATCCTGTGGTGGGAGGATTTTATTATCTATTACGCAGTCGACCTTTACCCAGTGTTTATAAGACTGGGCCATTTCAAGGAACATTTTTTCGACTTCCTGCCTATATTTTAAATCTTTTTCTTGGATATCGGCATTCTCCCCTTTTAGGTAGTGCCTGATTGGTTTGTTTTTGGTCAAATACAAGCCAATTTCCCAGGGAACGTATAAAAAGATAACGAGATCTTCCTTCGGCATTCTATTCACTTTATACTCCAATTCGTACAGCCACTTGAGAAATTTTTCCCTTTCCCCGCTTTTTTTGAATTTTGCTCCCTGGTGAACCATACTTGAGGTGGCATATCTATTGGCTACAATAGTGCCGCCTTTTCGTAAAAAATCGTCCATCTCCTGTTTGATCGAGGCTCGATCAAGAGCATACGCAAGTGAAGCAAGATAGGGAGACACCTCATCGATGCTTCCGAACTCGCCGCGTAAGAATTTTGCCACCGTATTCCCATGGAAAGAATTGTAATACTGGGGAAAATCGACATATTTGGTAGGATATTTCAGGTTTTTTAGATAATCGACGAGCAAATGCGCTTGAGTTGTTTTTCCCGACCCGTCACCGCCATCTATTACGATGAGTTTTCCCCGTCGTTTTTGTAAGGATTCGATGTGACGTAAAAAATCCTTGATAACAAAAGGAAGCTTATCAATATTATAAAATTCGGTGAAAAGGTTTTCGGAAGGATTCCCGGCTACCATCGGTGAAAGTAAATTGTTATTATTTTCGAGAACGAGAGCTAAGACGGGTTTGTTTTTAATTAACGCATAGACAATCTCCCCGCCGACTCCATGGGATGGTTTTGTTACCTCGGCTATAATACAGTCGGCTTCATCTATGAGTAGTTTTTCTCTCTGAAAAATCTCTTTTTTCTCAAGTTTTTTATCCTTCTCCAACAATTTTTCGTCAATAATCTGCCTACCCGAAATGACGACGCCATTATTCTTCTCAATAAACTGAACAATTTTTTTGTAGTAAGATCTAAACTCACCGTCGAAACTCGTAGAAGCGGTAAAATATACCTTTATCATATTTCTATTGTTTCTCCTTCTTTTGTTTTACCTTCCAATATTACTTTCGCTATTTTATCCTCAATCTCGTCGCGAAGCAAGCGGTCAAGATTACGAGCGCCAAATTGCGAATTAGTCGACTGGTTGGCTATTTTACTGATACTCTCATGCGAAAAGTTAACTTTAACATGATGCAGTTTTTCGATATCCGAAACTATCTGACTCAACATCTTTTCTGCAATTTTTACTGAGGTACCCGCGTCAAGCTGGTTAAAAGAAATCACTCCATCGAATCGGTTAAGAAACTCCGGGGAAAAGGTTTTTTGCTCAATCAAATAGTTTAATAATTCTGATGGGTCCTGTTGTTTGTTATCCGTTCCACCCACCTCACCTATCACGTCAACATTCTTTTTATAGATTAAATCAGAGCCAGCATTAGAAGTTGCAATGATGACTAAGTTCTTACAGTCTACTCGTTTTCCAAAACCATCGGTAAAATATCCTTCGTCCAAAACGGTCAAAAAAATATTCCTTAAGTTCGTGTTTGCCTTCTCGATCTCATCTAGAAGAAGAACACCATAGGGCATCTCGCGGATTGCTTTTGCGAGCAGTCCCGGATTTCCTTTATCCAAAGATCCAATTAAATTGGGTATGTCTTGTGTAGACTGGTAATTAGACATATCGAACCTGATGAGATATACACTATTGCCAAAAAAAATTTGAGCAACTGTTTTAGCTGTTTCCGTCTTCCCTACCCCGGTTGGTCCTAAAAAAAGGAAAGTTGCGAGCGGTTTTTTTCGCTTTCCTAAAAGTACGAACGATCTTCTCAAAGCTGAAGACAGTTTTTTTATTGCCTCTCCCTGATGAAAGATCGAGTGTGAAAGGAGTTCTTCGAGGTGGAGTAATTTTTGTTTCATATCCTCGGTTAACTTCGTCGGAATATGAGTTTTCTCGGAGAGTATTTGATCTATCACTTCAGGTTTTAAGATAGGTATCGTGTTGTCTAAACTTTCTTGTTTATTTTCGATTTGATTTACATATGTGCAAGCGCTGTCTAATAACTCAATAGCTTTTTCTGGAAATGGAATGGCAGTGATGTAAAAATCGCTTTTCTCAAGTACCGCCCTTATCGTTTCATAGGGGATGGTAAGACGATAGCGAGCTTCAAATTCGGATGCGAGGGAAAGTAAAATTTGTTCGGCTTCGTCACCTCCGACTTCTTTTACATCTATTTTTGTGAACATGCGGCTCAATCTTTCATTTGTTTGAACATATTTCTGGTACAGGAAAGGGTTGGTAACTCCAATAAGATGAAAGTTTTCTCTTTTGGCAAACTTCTCTATCGACACCAAAAGATCGACATTCCCGCTAGAGGGGTTAATGTATCTGTCGAAATCATCAATGAAGACAATAATATTATGAGCTTCATAGCATTCTTGCAAAAGTTGTTCGAAAAACAGTTCTCTCTGTTTTTGATCGGTTGTCGTATTTAGGATTTTTTCCATGTTGAGTTTGATCACACGCTTATACATGAGGAGGGGATTTGTCACTCCATCATGAATTCTTTTGGCGAGAGCGTCCACCACCGTGTGTTTACCTACACCTTCTTCTCCTACGATGATGATATTGGCATCGCTCGATTTACTTAACTCTCGCTGTATTTCTCTCAACTCTTTTTCTCGATCAACGATCCCCTTTCGAGTAGAGTGGTAGGAATAGGAAGTGAGCTCTTCACTGTACTGGTCTACGAGTGGGGTAAATCCCATTGCCCAATCGCGAGCGAGTGGAGGAATTGAAAATAATCGTGAACGATCCCAAAACTTAGATGAATAAAGATATTGTTGATAATAAAGCTCAAACCACTTGACAACTTTTGCATAGTTTTCATGATTTAATAAGTGAGAACCGATAAATTTCAATCTCTCTTTGTCTTTCTTTTGTTCAACTGTCTCTTCAAAACGTGATTTGATAAATAAAAAAGGAATGATTAATATATATATGAGGAAGATTGCAGGTAGTAAAAAAAGAAGTACGGACTGGAAGAGAAAATAGAATAAGATTACCGAAACTCTCATCGTAAAACCGATAAAGCTTGAAATGAAATTGAAAAGTATTCTGCTGCCTAATTCGGAAAAAGAAAATCCTGTGGAGTTTTTTTTTGACTCTAACCTCTTCCAAGGAGAAAAAAGAGTCCGGACGAGATTTTGTATCGAAAAAAAATAAGGAAGAAACATAAAGATATTGCCGATAGCATGAGCAAAATTAGAAAAGGAGGATTTGTAGAAATTGACTAATTGTTGAGGCATAAATTCATTATACATAATTTTTCCTGTCGCTCCCAAAATTACATTTCACCCCTTGACTTTTTTTTGAAAAATGCGTATAAAATAGCTCAACGCACTTACATCGTATTTATTTGCAAATAGCTGAATACTTGATTCTTGTCCCCGGTTCAATAAGTGATATTTGGTGTCCTGCAATGAAAATACATCTTTTAGTGTATTGAAAAAATATATGAATAATGTGGTAATCGAAAAAAATGACAAACCTCCTAACGGTAGTAAACAGCAAGGTTTCCCAAGTGTTGTAGGAATTATCTATAGTGAGGTGAGACGTGAGTATTTCCCTACAGAAGTTCAATACCTGACCGAAAAAGACGCATACCGAGATGCTAAAATCATAGGCGGCTATCTCGAAAAACTCGGTATAAAAACACTACTCTATCCCGGAGACGCGGAACTCCCGGAGAAGTTGAGACGTGATAATCCAGAACTAGTTTTTAATCTGGTCGGTTCAGTAAAGGGCAATGAATATCTCGCATCAACCATCCCTGCGGTGCTCGAACTCCTCGATATCCCTTATACGGGAGCAGGAATACTTGGTGAATCATTGGTTTACAACAAATTTCTGGTAAAAAAACTCCTCGAACAAAATGGAGTTCCTATTCCCCACTACCAGCTTTTCAATACGTTTTCGGATCCGATATCACCAACCTTGCGATTTCCTCTCATCTCAAAATTGAATGAAATACACGGAGCAGTAGAAATTACCCAAGATGCGGTGTCGGAAAATGAAAAACATTTGCGTGAAAGACTGCGCTTTCTCATAAAAACATACGATCAGCCCGTTTTAGTCGAGGAGTTTATAGTGGGCCGGGAGGTCACCGCAATCCTTCTCGAGGGACTTAATAGAAAGGTCTATTTCGGTGAAAAAGTTTTCAAGAAAAAAGAGGGTAAGTATATTTTTGCGACATTTGACGATCAGTGGACTGAAACAGAAGAGGAAGGATTCTATTATCAAAAATATGAGGATGAAGTCTTGGTAGAGTATGTGAAGCGGGCTTTTGAAATTGGAAAAATGGCAGACTATGCCAAATTTGACATCAGGCTGGACAGTTCGGGGAGATACTATTTTATCGATTCCAACAGTAATCCCGCATTTGGACCAAAAGAAGTTGATTGCGCCTTAGCTAATATCCTTGATCTTTATAATATTGGTTTTCCTGATATCCTTAAGAGATTGATCCTAAATACCGTTCGTGATGTAGCAAAAGAAGAACAAAGTTTAAATTTTTCTCCTTTAACATAAATAGTGAGATTGCATCTAATGAAAAAAACAACCATCGCTTTTTTGTATAACATCCGGCACATCTATCCTGATCCAAATGATTCCCGGTCAGATTTAGAGGCTGATTTCGATGATGAGGAAACCATAGAATGGATAGTTAAGCATCTTAAGAATTTAGGTTACCACGTTATCCCCATCGAAGCGAACGAAAAAGCCTATCTATCGCTGTACAAAAATAGAAAGAAGATAGATTTTGCCTTCGATTTTTCTTTCGGTTTGTACGGAGCTCAAAAGTACGGGCATATCCCCGGCATGCTCGAGATGCTCCGTATCCCCTTTACAAGCTCTTCTTCATTTACCCGAAATTTGACTTTAAACAAGGTCGAAATGAAGCAGATCTTAATAGCTAATCGTATCCCGACTCTTCCCTACCAGGTATTTACATCCGAAGATGAGAAAAAAGAGAGCAACTTATCATATCCTTTGATAGTCAAACCTATGGCACAAGGATCTTCTGCCGGAATATCCAATAAAAGTGTGGTGCACAATGCTGAAGAACTAAGGAAACAAGTGAGATATATCTTGAAAACATTCGATTATCCAGCCTTCGCAGAGCCCTTTTTGCGTTGGAGGGAGTTCTCGGTTTCTCTTCTTGGTAATCCGCCTCGAATTCTTCCGATCATCGAACCAGATTTCAAGAAGTTGCCGAAAAAATTTTTACCCATCGATTCTCTAGAGGTAAAGTGGATTTTCGAAGAAGAGGAAGAAGTGAATCATCTCGTTTGCCCTGCCAAAATCTATTTTCAGTTGAAGAGAAAGATCGAGACGATTGCCCGCAAGACGTGGGAGGTGCTCGATATCAAGGATCTTTGCCGAATAGACATGAGGACAGATGAGAAGGATAATATATACGTTTTGGACGTGAATAGTCCTCCCGGCTTGATTCCACCCGAAGTCTCGGTAACTTCGTATTTTCCGCTTGCGGCGCGGGCAGCCCGTATCGATTATCCCACTTTGTTGAAAACTATTATCGAGTCGGGGATGAAAAGATACCAAGTCAAATAATTTTTAAAGATTAAATACGAATTTTTAAACGAACATTTAAATTTTAAATATTAAAAATTGTTTACGACTTAAAAATTAATATTTAATAATTTGATATTTAGTATCATAAGAATATGTTCGATCTCATCATTATTGGTACAGGGCCGGCAGGATTGACGGCGTCGATTTATGCAACGTGTTTTAAATTAAGCCATGTGGTTATCGGAAAAGTGGTGGGAGGCCAAATGATTCTTGCTCCTGACATATTAAACTATCCGGGATTTGAACAAATAAGCGGAAGAGAGCTAACCGATCGGATGGTAAATCAAACCAAAAAAAGAGGCGGTGAAATTTTACTCGAATCGGTAAAACTTGTCGGAAAAACCGATAATGGATTTAGAGTTGTTACAGAAACGGAAAAGATATATGAAGCGAAAACACTTATTCTCGCAACCGGAGTCGAGCGAAGAAAACTAAATATTCCCGGGGAGAATGAGTATATAGGAAAAGGTATAGAATATTGTGCAAGCTGCGGAAAGTTTGATTATGCCGAAAAGACTGCAGCTGTTATTGGTGGGGCTAATGCAGCGGCCCAAACCGCAGTTCAAGTAGGTCACTCAGCTTCCAAAGTCTATGTCGTCTATCGAGGGACAGAGCTTAGATGTGATCCGATATGGCTTGAACAAATAAAAGCCAGCCAGCATATAGAAGTTGTCTATGGAGCACAGGTTAAAGAGATAAAAGGTGATGGTCAGAAGGTCACCGGTCTACAGATCGAAATAAAAAATCCTCAGACGCAAGCCGTGGAATCAAAAGAACTGATGGTTGACAAAGTATTCATCGAAATAGGGGGAGTTCCCGGAACAGCACTTCTCATTCCTCTCGGAGTGACAATGGATGAGGGTGGTTTTATTTCGGTAGATGAGAAGCTTTCGACCAATATATCCGGTATTTATGTCGCAGGTGACATAATCGGACACAAATATTCGATTGAACAGATTACTTCTGCAGTTGGATCGGGAGCAAGGGCAGCTTCTTCTGTTTTTTCTTATCTTAAGCAGCAAAAAGCTCCTACACTCTGGGGAACGAGTCAGATCAAGAGAGGTTAAATATAGGACTAGATCAAGTGGACTCGAGAGGATTTGAACCTCTAACATCTTCGATGTAAACGAAGCGCTCTACCGTTGAGCTACGAGTCCATTTTGGTCCAATAATTTTTCAATATCCTCCTTAGAAAGTTTCTCCCCCACTGAGTTTTTAAAAACTTTTCTCTTGCTGTTACATCCTGCTGATTTAAAAAAGCCTCATAATAGATTAAAATAAATGGTCTTCTATGTTTAGTTACTTCTATTTTTCCTTTTGTGTGTTCTTCAAATCTTTGTTTTAAATTACTGTTATAACCCGTATATAGTTTATTGTCTCGGAGGCTCCTTAAAACATATATATAATACATATTTGCAACGCTCTTTACCCGAACAAATTTCTGTTGATACAGCAAGAAATTTGCACGGCTGAACCAACTGAGCTAAGCGGTCAGGTTGGTGGGCAATGGAGGGATCGAACCTCCGACCTCGTTCTTATCAGGAACGCGCTCTACCACTGAGCCAATTGCCCAAGTGTTACCTGCCTGTCGGCAGGCAGGTACCGATAAACTAGCAGTCCATAAATATATAGTGAGAATTATATCATGAAGGTTATTGCTTATGGTAAAATAGTGAAGATGAAAACAAAATTAGTCAATCCAAAGCGGATAGTAGATTTTATGATCTTAGCTGGAAAACTTAAGTGGCTAAAAAGAACCGGTTGGATTAATGCAAAGATGCCTGACCCTGAGACGGTTGCAGAACATACCTTTCGAGTAACAATACTTTCCCGTATCCTTGCTCCTTTATTAGGTTTGGATGTGGAGAAGCTCACTATTATGGCAATCTTTCATGATTTTGCTGAGGGAATATTCGGCGATCCTATCCTTGAGAGTGGTAGGAGAAAAGTGCGTGAATACAGCTGGAAAGATGAATCCAAATTTATGGAAAAAGTTTTTAAGGATCTCAATATGCCCAATCTTTATCTGGAGTGGAAAGAGAATATTCTTGAGAATGGCCCTCAACAAACGATATATTCAGATTCACTATACCAGATAGGAAAACTCGCAAATGCATGGCAAGCTTTCGAGTATGAACTTCGAGGAGTTCCCAAAGAAAAAACAAATGAATTCTGGGAAAATTCTTTGGAACATATCAAAATACCCGTTCTGAGGAAAATATTAAACAGTCTGATACAATTGAGAGGTAGCGGAAAGATTTGAAATTGACATAACCATTCTTCGTTCCTATATAATCGAAATATGCTTTACTTCTCTGAGCTGCGGAATAAAAAAGTCTATACTGAAGATCTGATCTTTTTGGGCAAATTAAAAGACCTGACTTTTCTCGCATCCGATACTCCCAAAATAACAAAACTAATAGTCAGAAATGAATCGGGTGAAGATCTATTCATTCCCGTCACCTACACCAATAGAATTGATCGTTCGAGTATCATCGTCAAAAAAAATTATCTCCAGGAAGAGATGGTGGCAAATGAACTTTTCATACTTAAAAACTTGCTCGATAAACAAATTATTGACCTTAGAGGAAATAAAGTCGTGAGAGTGAACGATGTTGCTCTTCAGGAGCAACCTTTTTTATATGTGGCTGGAGTAGATATAGGGTTATTAGGAATTTTGAGACAGCTTGGATTGGAAATCTATATGAGTAGGCTTCTTCTCTCTATAGGAATTCGGCTTACCTCACAATTTCTCTCGTGGGCTGATATACAGCCCATAGAACTTGCCTATGGGAGAGTCTTGCTCAAAAAAGAAGAAAAAAAACTGGAAAAAATAAAACCTGAGGATCTCGCCACTTATCTTGAGCGGACAAATATATTAAATATCAGGAAATTTCTTAAAATTCTTGATGATCGGACGGCAGCCGAAGTGGTAAACTTTCTCAATGTCAATTTTCAGACTTCGCTTTTTCGTCAGTCCCGCCCCGAGCGCGCAGCAAAAATAATATCACTCATGGATCCTGATGAAGCCGTGGACGCGTTATCGACCCTTTCGTCAAAAAAACGTGAGCAACTTCTCTTGTTGCTTGATAGCGAGAAGAGGAAGGAAATGCAATATTTATTGCGTCTAGCAAAGACACCGATTGGAAGCATAATAACTACGGAATATATATCGGTAGATTCAGATAGGTCAGTCAAGGAAGTTTTGTCGGAAATAAGGAAAAAAACGGACGAATTCTCTTTTCTTCCTTATGTTTATGTGACAAACAAGGAGCAACAGCTTATAGGGGCATTTGATCTCCATGAGTTGATTCTCGAAGATAATGAAACACCCATCTACAAATTTATGGTGCCAAACCTTGTAGTGGCACATCTTACCTCATCAAAAGAAATTATACTGAAAAAAATGATTAAGTACCGCCTTTCGGCTATTCCGGTGATAGATAACGATAGACATATTCAAGGCATAGTTACTCTTGATGATGCAATCCAATTAGTGTTGCCCAAACTATCATGAGATTTTTGTGGTCGAAATATAAACTAAGAATTTTACTTTTTTTGGGTGTTTTTGGTCCGGCAACGATCACCGCCATCTCCGATAACGATGCCGCTGGAGTTGCTACCTATTCACTAGCTGGTGCACAATTCGGATACTCCATTTTGATTATCCTTATTCCGATCACTCTCCTTCTGGCCGTCACGCAGGAGATGGGCGTAAGGATCGCCGTTGTTACCGGGAAAGGACTGGGCGATTTAATACGGGAAAGATATGGGGCGGTTATATCGATACTCATTTTTTCAATACTTTTAATAGCAAATCTTGGTACCGTTATTGCAAACTTCTCTGCTCTGAAAGCAACAGCCACGATGTTTCATATTCCTCCCCTATTTTTAATCCTGGGAGTAGTTTTTTTTTCCTTTCTATTTATCACCAAAGGGAGCTACAAAACAAATCAACGTCTCTTTCTTTTTGGAATAATTTTCTATTTCGCATACCTTTTTTCAGCTTTTAATTCGCAGCCCGATTGGGGAAAGGCAACCCTTAATCTTTTTGTGCCCCTGGATGTGAAATTGTCAAAAGAGTTCATCTTTGCAGCAATAGCGGTCTTAGGTACAACTATTACTCCCTGGGGACAATTTTTTGTCCAAAGTTTTATCATAGATAAACATCTTCAGCCGGATAAACTAAAATTTTCCCAGTTAGAAACTTATTTCGGAGCTTTTCTTACTGATTTTTTTACTTTTTTTATGATAGTTGCAACAGCGGCAACATTGTATACCCACGGTGTAGCCTTAACTTCAGGTGAGCAAGCCGCATTGGCGATAAAACCTTTCGCCGGTGAATTGGCCAGTTTACTTTTTGGATTGGGACTTTTTAATGCAGCCATAATGGGAATTGTCATCATATCTTTGACTACCGCATATGCTTTCTCAGAATTTTTCGGAATAACCGGAAGTATCGATGCACCATTCGAGCGGGGAAAAATGTTTTACGGCCTGTTCCTTTTTCAACTTCTCGCGGCTTCAGCAATAGTACTTTTGCCCTCCGTATCATTATTTGCTGTCGTATTTTACACGCAATCTTTGAACGCACTACTCCTGCCTATGATATTTTTCTTTTTATTAAAATTTACCAATAACAAAGACTTAATGGGAATACATACTAACCCAAAATTTTATAATTATTTTGCAATTGCGGCTTCTGTTATAATTATATTTGCTTCAAGTTTTGTCGTCGTAAGCACCCTCTTATCACATTAAAATGAAAAAACTTATCATCATCGCGGATTGGGCGGAAGATACGTTGGCACGACAAGAAGTGAGATCTGCGGTTGAGGGGTATCTGAAAAATCACAATGGCGGTAACATTAGCTTTATCTACTCTACTCCTTCCTCTATCCATACCGCTTTCTTAGTCAAGCAGATCGTGGAAATCGAAGAACGCTTCGGCAAACCTCTAGAGACCGTCATCTTTCAGAATACAGATCCCCGATTACATTCGGACCATGCGTTAAAAAAAGCAGAGGGAGCAAAGCCATTAATTCTCCGGCTAAAATCTGGTTTATATATTACCGGTCCCAATGCGAGCTACAATTTCTCTCTTGTGAAAAATCGTATTGAGGAAGTATTTGAATACGCAGGGCTTACTATTCAAGGACAATTTCACTCAAGAGATCTCTACGCGCGGATTGCTGCACATCTTATGGACGAGCAGGAGGATGAGATGGATTTAGAGGAGGTGTCATCGACTTTAATTCCTGAACTTTCCGGTCTCTATATAGGCCATATCGATAATTTTGGGAATATAAAAACTCTGATTAAGCATTCCTATCTAAAAGGGAAGTATGAATACGGTGAACAGATCGATATTACTATAAATGGAATACATAAGAAAGTAAGATATGTAGAGAGTCTTTTCGGAAGTGAACCAGGCGAGTTGGTGATCTATCCCGGATCAGCAGGAAGCAACGACGATCGCTACTTGGAAATATCTATCTGGCGTCATTTCACGGAGGATAAGCCAACCACCGGACTGCACGAATTTAATTTTCCCAAGCCGGGAAATCCAGTAGATATAAAATAGCGGTGACTAAAATGAGAGAAGTTGATAATAAATGGTTTTTTTCGGAACTGCCTTTTTTTGTAAAAATGTTTACGTTTTACATAAAGGGCGACTTAATTGTACTTTTTCCTCTTTTGCTCATTATAATTCTTCTTGGAATCTTGAGTTTGAAATTTATGCTCCTTATGGTAGGTACATATATTGTGGTAAGAAATTTGGGGGAGATGATCTACTGGATTTTTCACCAGTTCAGTTCACGCAGCTATCGACCCAATGATTTCGGCTTTAAAAGACTTGACAATCACGCCATTTATATTCTTATGCAGACGCTGGCTATAGCCGGAGTAATGCTTGGCTCGGCTATCGTTTTTGCGATACTTCTTTTCTTCAAATAAGAGCTTTTTTAGTCTATAAAACGGGTTAGGAAATTTATTTAAAGTGGCACGTAAACTCTAAACGAGTTCAAGTGAGCCACTAATTTTTTTACGTAAAAAAATTAGAAAGGAGGTGATCCAACAGCTTCTTCCAAAACTGTTACCTTGTTACGACTTAACCCCCATCGCCGAAAGAATCCTCTCCCGATTAACTCGGGATTCAAATTTTTCCGACTTTGTTGGCTTGACGGGCGGTGTGTGCAAGAGGCAAGAACGTATTCACCGCGGCGTAGCTGATCCGCGATTACTACCAATTCCGCGTTCATGAGGTCGGGTTGCAGACCTCAATCCCCACTGAGAGTAGATTTCAGGGATTCGCTCAATCTTACGATCTGGCAAAGCCCATTGTTTTTACTCATTGTAACATGTGTGTAGCCCAAGGTATAAGGACCATGCTGACTTGACATCTGCCCCTCCTTCCTTCCCAGCTAAGCTGGGTCCGTCCCCCGTGACATTTCTAACACGGAGCAGGGGTTGCGCTCGTTGTCCCACTTAAGGGCACTCCTCACGGAACGAGCTGACGACAGCCATGCAGTACCTGTGCTACCATCCTTACGGATTTCTCACTA
>Ga0155156_174_pt3 | contig 13122 bp, 16 predicted proteins | sample RifCSPhighO2_01_FD_106124 | JGI IMG/M metagenome (GOLD analysis project Ga0155156, IMG submission 106124) | Candidatus Roizmanbacteria bacterium RIFCSPHIGHO2_01_FULL_39_8
CATGGTGACACCGCTGGTCTTTAATCTTTCGTTATCATTTCAATCAGACTCATGGGAAATCCAGAAAGTCTATGGATCACGAGAAGCAGATAGCGCAACCGGAACTCTGATGAAAGTCAACACGCTCTTTCCTTCTGCTTCCAACGAGCAAGGTGTCAAAGGAGGGATCGTTCTTCTCAAACTTAGAAAAATAGGAGGAAATAGCCCGGTACGCTTAAACGTCTCCTATCAAGGCAGAGACGGTAAACGAGAAGTGACAACAAAAACAGCCATTCTGCCCGATGGCGGGGAAGAGTATTATCAAAATTCAGGAATTCGTAAAGCCATTCTTTTGACAAGATACACAACTCTGATGAAGAATTTTATCTTGTCAAAAAGATCAACCATGCATCCTCTCCCCATGGATATCCAAATTTTCAGAAAAGAAGGATTGCCTGTATGGGAAGATCAAAGATATAGCCAGTGGGAGAGAGCATCCATGCCACTTTCTGTGACGCTTGAAGACAAAGAAATATTTATTCAATTCAAAAGCTATTTTCAGAAGGAAATGCAAAGTCTTGGAGATCGAAAGTTGGATCAAGAAATTTCAATACTTTCTCGTTTTATCGAATAAAATTCCTAGCGTTCCAAAGTAGTAATAAGAAAATACGTAAGAATAATGCCGACTAAAAATGGGATCGTCGTCATCCACTTTCTTTGTTTTTTGAAATCCTGGTGTAGATCCGGAATCAAATCAGTCAAAGCAATATAAATAAATACCCCTGCGCTAAACATCAAAAAACCTGGAATCAATTTCTCAAACTTGTTTAGATAATAGAAACTTGCCACTGCGCCAAGCAAGGCTGTAAGAGCTGAAATAAAATTATACAAAAGTGCCTTAGTTTTTTTCATTCCCGCATGGATCAATATGCTGAAATCGGCTATTTCATGGGGTATTTCATGTGCGGCAACTGCCAGAGTTGTGATGAAGCCTAATCCTGGACTACTGATAAAAGCCGCCGCAATTGCCAACCCGTCAAAAAAATTATGGAGTCCATCCCCCAAAAGCAATAAATAAGCAGATGGCTTTATACGAGTTTCATTGTGATGGTGATACCAAAGAATAAATCTTTCGACGAGGAAAAAAACAACCACAGCTAATAATCCATATATGTAAATATTTTCGTTTTGATTATTCTTTAAAGCTTCCGGAAATAGATCGATGAAGGCGGTAGAAAGCATGACGCCTGCAGCAAAGGCCATTGCATATAATTTAAAATTTTCTGGAATAATTTTTTTTCGTAGAAAAATTGCCCCACCGATAAGAGAGATTAGGCTTACCAAAGTAGTTGCCAATATGATTAAAAATAAGATGTTCATATTATTAGATACACTTTTGACATAGACCGAAAAGTTCGATCGAGTGATCTTTAATTATAAAGTTTGATTGTGATTGAAAATCTTCAATCAATCTTTCTTCCAACTCGGACGAAATATCTTCTATAGATTTACAGTTATTACATATAAAATGATGGTGGTGACTTTCTTCTCCATAAAGCTCGTACCTCTTTTTTCCATCGCCGAAATCGATCTCCCGGATTAGTCCTTCTTTTGCAAAAAATTGCACTCCTCTATAAACAGAAACTAAATCTATCTTTTGGCCTTTTTTTTCCATAGACTTGAAAATTTCCTCAGCTGTTTGAGGGTTGGATCTGATTTGTTTAAGCAGATTTTTCCGCTGTAGAGTAATTCGATAGCCTTTATCGTGAAGATCTTTAAGTGAATTCATAAAACAATTATTGCAAATAATTTGCAATAAGTCAAGAGGTATACTGTATAATTACTCTATGAAAAAGGTTTTTTTCCTTATCCTAGTGGTATTTTCACTTTTGACAAAAACGGCTTTCGCCCAAGAAAATAAAACGGAATATTATCAAGCAGAAGTAATTAAGGCAGAACTGTATAGATCTCCTCAAATCGGACAGATTCAAAAACTAACGGTAAAAATTACTCAAGGGAATTTAAAAAATAAGACATATAATATCCAGGTTCCTATAGTTTCCGGAGATATCAAAAATCGATTTGAGATAAAAGAACCCATTATTGTTTCCTATGAAAAATTGCCTGGCGGGCAAGAGAATGTATTAGTGGTTGACCGCGTGAGAACCAGTCCACTTTTAATCCTGTTCTTTTTATTTCTTGTCGTCGTTTTTCTCATCGGAAGATTAAAGGGATTCACTTCTTTCCTCGGAATGCTCTTTACTTTTTTAATCATCATCCAATTTATTGTCCCTCAGATACTCATCGGTAACGATCCTGTCATTGTTTCATTGCTCGCCGCCTTGTTTATCATTCCAGTTTCGTTTATCCTTTCTCATGGATTTAATAAGAAGACATTTGTAGCGATTGGTGGAACTTGTATATCACTTATTCTTACTGGAGTTCTTGCTTATATTTTTGTCAAAATGACGCGATTGACGGGCTATGCAGCTGAAGAAGCTGTCTATCTCCAAACTTTAAAGGGAAATGCATTTAATATAAAAGGTCTGTTGTTGGCCGGAATTCTGATTGGCTCCATGGGAATCCTAGACGACATCACGATTTCCCAAACTTCGATTGTCGAAGAACTTCATAAAACCGATAAAACATTGTCATTTAGAAAACTCTATCAAAAGGGAATGAATGTAGGACGGGATCATATTGCTTCTTTAGTGAATACTCTTGTTCTTGTCTATGCTGGCGCATCACTCCCCTTATTTTTATTATTTACTAACTCAAACATGAATTATTCAATGGCAATCAGTAATGAAGTCATCGCAACCGAAATCGTAAGAACCTTGGTGAGCAGCATCGGTATCATTGCCGCTGTTCCCATCACTACCCTATTAGCCAGCTACTTTGCTAAGAAAGTTTAGAAGTAAATTAACAACTTTGATCTTAACTTTTTCCTCTTGAGGAGTCTTCGTTGAAAGGAGAAAATGACCTCCTCCTTCGAGATGATAAAAAGATCCTTTCCCTTTTACTAAGGTTGCATATCTATCTTTCACTTCCTGTGGGACTATTGTATCAGCCGTCCCATATATGACTAATACGTTTCCTTTATATTGTTCTATTGCAGAAAACGCGGCAGAATTTTGCCAACTATTCGGAATTCGCAAAGCCTTTGTGAATTCTTCATTTAAAAATTTATCTTCCGATTCTTTTCCATAAGCTGCGGCGTACAATAAAACGATTGCCTTTATCTCCTGATTTTTTTCTGTCAACCGCGCTGCAATGTGTCCACCCATGCTTGTTCCAATCACGACGATCTTGTCTTTATTCACTTGATGATGATTTCTTAATACGTCTAGCGCTGCTTGTGCATCCTCGAGTCTTTTAACGAGTGTTCCCTCCTCGAACCTTCCTTCGCTCTTACCAACTCCGGTAAAATCAAAAGCGAGAGATGCATACCCTTTCTCTAATAGTAAATTTTGCAGATCTAAAAAGCGCTCTTTATTTGCAGCTCCCGCACCATGACAGATAAGAATAGCGGGAGTTTTTTTCTCCGTTTCAAAAGATACAAAATTTCCTGCGAGTATATGCGTACCAGATGAGAAACGGATCTTTTTGATCATTTCAGATTTCTTTCGAGAATCACCGTGTAGAAAAAATAACCAATGACAACAGCGGCAAAAATGAGGCTTACATGAAAACTGTACTCTATCCAAATCAACGAATCCAAGTTGTCTCCTACGTGCGCATGCAGCCTATCGTGTGGCCACCAAGACAGAAGCGACCAAGCGATAGAGAGATAGGTAAGTATCACCAAATCTTTGCTCTTTTTGGAGACTTTTTTGAGAAGCGGCCAGGCAAAAAGCAAAAAACAAATACCAGCAGCAAAACTCATTGCTTCAAAAAATGAAATTCCCATAAAGAAGAGTAGTTGTGTTGAGTTAGGCTGCATACCAGGCGCATTCGACCAAATCTTTTGGCCAAGTGGAATCGTAATGAGAGAGAAAAGAAAAATAAGAATGATTAGGATTTTATTAGGTTTCATATGAGTTTAGTCTAGTGACTATTCTCACAAAATTCAATATTATATTAGGAAAAAGGGTGAGGGACTTATGAAGTCTGTTATCGAAGAATTTATTCGATGAGGTCTTTTTCTTTCAAATCATTAAAAATCAGCCGGACAGCTGGAGCGGTTTCTTTTTGCTTAAAATATTCCGACTGGCTGAAAAAACGAATCTGTTCTATCTCTGATCCTGCCTTTATCCTGCCCAGGTGTTTTCCGAAATAGCAAATAATTTTTACCCTAACTCCTTTTTCCTTTCCATAGGCTTGCGCTTCAAACACGCCATAGAATTGTAACGAAGGACTCAACTCTATCTGTAACTCCTCCCTAATCTCTCGAACCAAAGCCCTTATATCATCTTCTTTCAGATCTCTTTTTCCCCCCGGCATATAATATGCTTTCTTATTTTTTGCCCTCACCAATAAAAGTTTCTTATCATTTATAAAAATATAAGCTACCGTTTCTATGATTTGGTTTTTTTTTATCATTCGTTTTACTATGAACTATTCTTAATAGTATTTTCTAATTACGCTTACTACAACGCCCCCTATCGAAAGACTTTGACTGGGAATGAGCGGCTTGTATTTTGGATTTGCCGCTTTCAGTAATAGTTGTCTTCCTTCTCTTTTGAAATATTTCAGCGTCCATTGGTTATCGATGTAGGCTGCGACGATATCACCATTTTTCGGCTCTCTTTTTTTATCGAGCACTACCAGGTCTCCCGGCTTGATCCCCTCTTCAATCATACTGTCTCCGGAGACCCGCAAAAGATAGGCAAAGCCGGGGTTTCCCACCAGATATTCGTCGAGCGAAACAGTTTCATTCTCGTATTGTTCCTCTGAACTGGGAGTGCCTGCTTTAATGCTTCCTAATAAGGGGAGCCCGAAGAACTGGGAAGTCGGAACGAGCTTGTTCTCATCCATTTTTACAATTCCTTCTTTGATCCATTTATAGACTGCATAAGCGACAGCATTTTTTGAAGCGAATCCAAATAAATCTTGCATTTCTCGATACGTCGGCAATCGTTTTCTTCGGAAATAGAATGTTTTTACCTTACTGAGTGTTGGGCTTTCCATAGATATAAGCTCTATGATAGATCATTCAATTTATAATTCTTGAACAAGCGTTCAATAATAAGAATACTGAACGATCGTACAGAAGTCAAGAGCGAAAAAAGATTCTTTTAAGAAATGGAGATTGTGACCGATAGATCAATACAAATATCCCGATGAAAAGCGAGAAAAAGGGAATAGTAAATATGATTAAATCCAAAAGCATTATGATACACAGGGTACTAATGATCGCGTAAGCATACAAGCATTTTGGATACCACTCGTTTTGTATAGCCATAGTTTGTGACGGCAACTATGGTTTGTACAATAACTCCACGAAGGTGTCTTTATTTACCTACCAATAGATAAATATGGAGGTTCTTTGTCTAACAAATCTCTCTCGATTAGAGATAAATTCTTTCGACAATCAACCAGAACTGTTTGGAATTTCACTTTCGTAATCCTTGTCAAGAATATATACCTGGAATATCTCTCCCGACTTTGTGCTTATGTCGCTGTGTGAACTGATGACGCTATGTCCTGTCGTCGACTTGATAAGTTCGCTTACCCCTTTTACCGTAGACTCGTGGAGGAATTTACGGATATCTTTTACCAACTCTACTCCTTGAGAGCTTTTTAACAAATGCTCTTCGATCGGAAGAAGTTTTCCCTTGAGACGAATGATAATCATATCGCGAAGAAGATAAACCCTTGTTTCACGAGGACCAACTCCGAGCAGTTTAAAATAAAATTTAGTTACCGATTTAGCGATTACATCTTCTATTTGGCCTTTTGTCATATTTCGATTTAAAAAAAACCAGCTCATCCCTCTTTAAAAGATTTGCTGGTCTACCCTAAAACAATCAGAACAACTGATCTTTTTATGTCAACCTGAACTAATTATATGCTCTACCTTCATAAAAATCAAATCGCATCACTGTTTTTTTTACTCATATTCTCGTTCCATTCTTTTTAACATGATTAACTACCACGTATACGAAATTCAGATAAAGAAAAGGCAAAACAAGCAAGAAGTATCTCGGGAAAGGGGCCTGGATTCCTAAATAGAAGAAATAGAGTATGGGAACTGCGCCAAATAAGGATTTGGCATTTATCAGCTTTTTTTTGATGTTTTTTTTCAGCTGAAACAGACATAGTCCAAGCCCGATTGGCCAGAAGATAGTCCACGTAGCTACGCTTAAAAATTCCCTCTTTCCCCACCACGTCTGAAAATAGCTCGTGAGAAAAAGGACAAGCGAAGCACCGGGAAAAGAGGTTACATTGTGAACAATCCGATATTTTATTGTTTTTAAAGCAAAAAAGAAAATATTAAATAATCCACCCCTTTGAATAAAGGATTGGAGATAGAGAAAAGAAAAGACTATACCACCAATGATAATTTGCTTCATCAATGTCTTGAGATTAAATTCTTTTTTATACCATTGGTAAAAAGATAACAACAAAATAAAAAAAACGGGGGTCGTCAAAGATTTCGTTCCTGCAAATAATCCTAAAACTATACCTGACAAAAAATAATTTCGTTTATAAAATAACACAAGCACAATATAAAGAAGAAGAAAGAATACTTCACTCAAATCAAGCATTGCATGAGAAACGCTATCGACAAACAAAGGATCTATTGTTAGTAACAGACTCGCTATAATCGAGACCACATTTGATCTATATATTTTTAAGCCGGTAAAATACACCAATAAAATAAGCGCGCCTCCAAAAAGGATTTGAACAAAATATGGGTTTGCAAACAGAATGATAGAGTAGCCAAACAAATATTTTAAAAGAGGAGGATGGTCAAAATTGTACCCCGCAGGATCTGCTCCTTTCGCGTAGAGGTATCCACTCGAGATATAGATATCTTCGTCCGACAAAAAAAGTCTTTTTCCGGGTACTTCATGAGTAATGTCTTGGGATAAAAAATACCTCTTGATCAACGTTTGATCGAAATGATAGGTAAAAATTTCTTTATGGGTAAGAAAAAGTATGCTTAGATAAAAAAATACGATCACCAAGCTGTTCAGAAGGTTTTTTCTTCTCATTTTTCTTATTATAACAATCTATTATAATAGAAAATATAAAAATGGATTCCTCAGGCTTTTTCAAAAAACATAAGATACTCGTATTTTTCGTAGTCGCCCTTTTATTGAGAATCTCTCTTCTCTTTTATGACTACAGCTTCGACGTAAATAATCATATTGCCTGGGCGAAAGATCTACATCAGCGAGGGTTTATGAATTTCTATACAACCAGATCATCAGAAGTATATGCGAGCCTGTATCCCAACTATCCTCCCTTTGCACTTTTTGTCTTTTATCTTTTGTATCCAATCCAGTCCCTGCTAAAAAATATCGTTTGGTATTTGAATATCACCTTTCCTTTTTTTCCTTCCCAGCTTGTTTTTTTTGTTGAAAGCAGGGCTTTTCTTGCCGGAATTATGAAGCTCCCAGGGTTATTTGCTGATCTTGGAATTGCGTGGGTCTTTCTTTTGTTTGCTCAGAAATTTTTTCTTAAAAATCTAAACATCCAAAAGCTAATTATCTTACTTGTACTTTTCAATCCTGTTTATTTTTTTACGAGTGCGCTGTGGGGCCAAATCGACTCGATTTCCATTTTTTTTGCTCTGTTGGCTTTCTACCTTTTACTTGAAAGGAAACAGGCGATGACAAGCGGAATTGTCTTTACGGTCGGACTCCTCGTTAAGCCTACTGTCCTTGTATATCTGCCTTTTTTCCTTCTTGTCGTAGGAAAAAAATATGGATTTTCTACACTATTAAAAACAGTTGTCATTGCAGCTGTTTTTTTCTGGCTCGCTTTCTTACCTTTCACTAACTTCATCACAAATCCTCTTTACCCCTATACTATCTATCTTGAGAAGATCATCGCTGCTCAAAGTCTGCCCTATATAACAAACGGTGCATTTAATCTCTGGGCAATGGTGGGTGGATTTATAGGAATCAAAGACACCGCTCCTTTTTTGCTCGGCGTCTCCTACCGCTGGTATGGGTATTTGCTTACGGGAATAATATATCTCCTCTTACTCTTAAGGCTATGGAAGTTCAAAAAGTTTTATTTCTATGTCCTTTTTCTCGGGTCCTTTGCATCTTTCATGTTCCTTACTAAAATGCATGAACGATATACTCTTCTTTTTTTGACCTTCGCGATCGCATCCTACCTGTTGGATCGTAAACTTCTTCCATGGGTTATCGTTCTTTCGCTTACCAGTTTTCTCAATGTATATCACAGCTGGTCTGTACCGAAAATTGGATTCATCATGAACATACAATACAACCCATTGTATAGTTTTTTTATTTCACTTTTAAACTTGATTATATTTTTTATCTTGCTGGGAAAATTTTTAGCTTCTAAAAAAGGAGCATGAAGCAGGGAAAGAGGTCCATCTTATAAAAATTCTTGCTAGAATAACTAGCATGCAGATAATTGCCGATTTACAACTGCATTCTAGGTATTCTCGTGCTGTTTCGCAAAAAATGGATTTGCGCGAAATTGCCACATGGTCCGCCAAAAAAGGGATCAGTCTTGTCGCGACCGGCGACTGGACTCATCCCTTATGGATCCGGGAAATAAAATCAAATCTGGAAGAAACAAGTGATGGCATTTTTAAGTTAAAAAACTCACCAGTTGGTTCGACTGGTTCAGCCCAAGCTCGCTTTCTCCTTTCAACTGAGATCTCGTCTATCTATAGCCAGGGAGGAAAGTTGCGCAGGGTACACAATCTCATTTTTTCACCTTCCATAGAAACCAGCGATAAAATCATCAAGGAACTACAAAGAAGAGGGGCAAATTTGCTGGCTGACGGAAGACCAATTGTAGGAATATCTTCGGTCAACCTTCTCAAGATGGTTCTCGAGATTGATGAAGATGTACTTTTTATTCCTGCACATATCTGGACTCCGTGGTTTTCTCTTTTTGGATCAAAGAGCGGATTCGACTCAATTGAGGAATGTTTTGGTGATCTATCACGATATATATATGCAATTGAGACAGGTCTCTCTAGTGATCCACTGATGAATTGGCAGATCAAGGAGCTTGATACCAGGTCTATCCTTTCTTTTTCCGATGCTCACTCCGGCCCCAAACTTGGCCGTGAAGCGACAGTATTCACTTGTAACATGAAACATGTAACTTGTAACTTTACTTATTCAGATATATCTGATGCTATTAAACAAAAACCGAATTCTCACCTCAAAATTGGGTACACCATTGAGTTTTTTCCTGAAGAAGGTAAATATCATTGGTCCGGTCATCGAAATTGTAACATCCGTTTTTCACCAGTGGAGGTGAAAGACAAAGGTACTCTTTGCCCTGTCTGTAAACAACCTCTCACGATCGGTGTCGAAAACAGGGTAATTGATCTTTCGTACAAGACTCTTTCACCTGAAGAGATTCTTTTTGTGAAAAATAATTCGGGAGTCACGTTTGTTTCAGATAAAGAAAAAAAACGCCGGCCTTTCATCTCTCTTGTTCCTTTGCTCGAAATCCTGACTGAATTACACAACCACTCTCCAACAAAAGCAATCCGCGACTACGAAAATATCACAACAAACTTTGCTTCAGAGTTCGACATTTTACTTAAAAAATCATATGATGAAATAAGACAGCAAGGAGGAGATAGATTGATGGAAGGGATTAAAACTGTAAGAGAAAGAAAAGTCTCTGTTGATCCCGGTTATGACGGTGTTTTTGGTATGGTAAAAATTTTTAAAAACAATGACAAAACCAGCGAAGAAAAAAAACAAGAAAGTCAGCCTTCTTTATTTTGACCATTGTCCCATTGCTCGATTGCTCCATTGTTGTAAACAGTCAGTGGAACAATGAAACAATGAAACAATTAAATAAAGTCTTAATATTACTATTTCTTCTTCTTCTTCCTACTCAGTTAGGAAAACACTTCTTTTTTGACTTCTCGTATGTGTCCGGAGTTAGAATCGATTATCTCTCTCCGACAATTCATCTCACTGATATACTTGCCCTACTCCTTATTCTACTTAATTTCAAAACAGTCTTATCTTTTATAAAGAAGAAAGAAGTAGTTCTTATATTGGGAGTTCTTCTGCTGGGAATTGGTTTTGCAAAACTTCCTCCTGTTTCATTCTATCGCTACATAAAAATACTGGAGTTTGTCTCCTTATTTGCTATTTTCAAATACAAACCTTTACGCCTTCAAACTGGAGCGCTCGCTTTCTTTTTCGGAGCATTATTTGAGTTTATTTTGGTAATCCTTCAGTTTACTCAAAAACATTCACTTCAGGGTTTGTTTTATCTCTTTGGTGAAAGAAGCTTAAGTCTTTCCCTACCTGGAATTGCAAAGGCTTCTCTGGATGGAGAAGAGATATTGCGGCCTTATGGAACATTCTCACACCCCAATTCTTTAGCCGGATTCTATCTTGTTATATACCTATTTATACTCACCCAAAAAAACATCAAACCGTTATTTCGCTACAGTCTACTTCTTTTGACTACATTGCTCGTCTTCATCTCTTTTTCCAAAATAGCAATTGTGACCCTTGTCGTATGTAGCTCACTATTTATCTTTAGGCAGAAGATTAACTGCCTACTATGTAAGTTTGCTCGGGTCTTTGTCCTTGTGATTGTCTCGTTGGTCTTTCTTCTGATACAAACTGATCCCCTGACGGTAGAGAAAAGACTTACTCTGGTTAAGAATTCTCTTGAGATTATTTGGGCAAATCCTTTGTTTGGAGTAGGATTAGGCTCATATGTTGTTGCGCAACAAACAATTCCCATAAGGTTTCTCGACTTGATGCAGCCGGTCCACAATATACCACTACTCCTTATAAGCGAAATAGGTATTCTTCCTTTTCTACTGATTGTGTACTTGCTCAAAGAAAGCATTATTAGGTTCATTAAAACTTATCCCTATCTTACATTTGCGCTTTTAATGACAGGCTTCTTTGACCACTATTGGCTGACCCTCCAACAAAATTTTTTACTCCTCGCTTTCCTATTTGCTTATTCACCTATACGAAATAAAATTAGCCAAAGTAGGTAGATTTGGAATAATGACAAATCTGACAGAATCTATCAGATTTGGCCGAGTCTACCTAGCTTTTTAAAAAGGGGTAAGTGATCAAAGAGGTTTAATTTTTTTCTTCATCTCATCATTCAAACGAAGGATCTGGCTTATACTCTCACTCTGACCTTGGGGAAACTGGGTCAGGAATGACTCTGCTACTTCTCTATGCTTTGCATTGCTCAACTTAAGCCTTTGAACAAAGTCCCCTGAAGGACTTACTCCTTGTTGTTTTGAGATTGCTATCAATGGTGGGATTTTAAGAGCATACTGTTCCCCTTCTAGAAAAGCGGCCATTGCCTGTTTTTCCTTTCCTGATTTTCCAAGAAGTGTGGCCATCGCTACACGTTTATCCGATAAAAGAAGATATAATTCTGCTTTCTTCATGGTGTCTCTTGTAGTGAATTCTAGAATATTGTCCCGCAGGTTTTTTAAAAAAAAGAGTGGGTGTCCTGGCAAGATCCCTGGATAAGGAAGATTATATTCTACTTTATCTTGATTTAGGGTAACTCGTTGCGCAACTGAGACAGAAGAAAAAAAGAATGAAAAAGATATGATACAAATCAGGGCGCCAAGTAAAGCTTTTCTCATATATGAAAGTATACTAAATCGAAAAAACAAAAACAACCCGCCATTCGTATAAGGATATCGAAAGTACGGGTTGTCTTTAGTTTATTTAACCAGTCTTTTAAGACTTTTACCTGCGGTAAAACCTGGGGTTTTAGTTGCAGGAATTTGGATTTCTGCTCCTGTTTGAGGATTTCTTCCTTTTCGAGCTGCTCTTTTCCTGACCATGAATGTTCCAAATCCTGTGACGACTACTTTTTCTCCTCTCTTCATTGCATCAGAGATTGATCCAAAGATTGTATTGACTGCGTCTTTGGCTGCTTTTGCAGTAAGACCTGCCTTTTTAGCTACTTGAGCTACTAAATCTGCTTTTGTCATTTATTTTTTCACCCCCTTCCATAAGTTTAAAACCTAACGTCTGCCTGTCCGGCAGACAGGGTTTTTTCCCAACGATTTTTTTCTAATTTCAGCAAAATAATTTTTATTTTTTAAAAAGAATTATTTTTACTTTTTTACTAAAACGCAATCATAATAAAAAGTTTTACGCGTCTTGTCAATCTATATTAAAACATCTTATTGTAACAATCTATATCAAATTTAGCTTGTTGCCACTTTATAAAACAAATTTGGAGACAGGGGAGAATATTTCTCCTATTTAAGAGTGGAAAAAATTGGGGAAAAATTAAAATTACCAACAATAAACCGTAATAACGTCACCTTTTTGTAAAGATTTATTTTCATATCCATTCATTGACCGAATGGTTTCGTAATAAATTCCCGCTCCACACATACGTACGGAAATGTTCCAAAAATTATCGTTTTCTTGCGCTACAGTGGTTATTATCCCACTTGTGTCTGCAAGTTTTTTTACCTGTCGGGAAAGAGTGACACTTGGTGTTGGTGATATCTGAACCTGAGCTTGTGTCAGAGGAACCGGTGAAACAACTTTTTCTCCAACCGTACTTGTCTGAGATATTTTTTTTAGTTGATTTATTCCGACATAGAGACTCACCCCTAAAAGTACAACTACCGTGAGGACTCCTATCCAAAATTCAGGTCTTCGTATCGCCTGTTGAACAATCATGTTTTGTTTTTTTACAATTGTTTTCCTTCTTGGCATAATCATGACACCCCCTCTCTACGAATAAATTTTCCATTTTTAAAAACGTATTCAACCATATGAGGTTCGTCTACTGAATTTACTTTTTCATAGAGACTTTCACCTCTTGCGTTTGTGATTCTTAAAACAGAAGTTAAGGAGTTTTCTTTGTAAAACCTTTCTAATCGAACTTTTGAGAGATGATTCCCTATCGTAGCAACACTTAAGACCTCTCTTGCCGAAAGATCTGCAGTAATTATCCCACTATCACAATCCTGTTTTTCACAAAATACACTTTGCTCAATAA
>Ga0155156_179_pt5 | contig 12573 bp, 12 predicted proteins | sample RifCSPhighO2_01_FD_106124 | JGI IMG/M metagenome (GOLD analysis project Ga0155156, IMG submission 106124) | Candidatus Roizmanbacteria bacterium RIFCSPHIGHO2_01_FULL_39_8
TGATTTCGTACTGCTGCCTGGTTATCAAATCCCGGAGCCTTTTTACGAGCATATGGGCTTTCTCAAACGATCGTTCTTTAACGACAATCTCAGAAAATTCTTCTACGGGATCACCGTTAATGAGTAATAGTAATTTGTCAGCCTCAACGAGTCGGTATTCAAAGAATTCCCAATCCAAAGATGCGTATCCTGAGCTGACACTTTTGAGAGAATCATAAAAATCTGAGATCATTTCCGAAAGGGGCATTTCGTATTTAAGCATGATTTGATTTTTGTTATCCATCGTCATGAACTTAGCCCTGTATTGTTCACACAATCTCATCACCGCTCCTACATATTCATTCGGGGTGATAATAAAAATTTTTACCCATGGTTCCTGAAGAGAAAACTTCCCCTCTCCTGCTGACTTATACTCAACTTGAGGAGGAGTAAGCACTAGACTCAGATTGAACTCCCTCTCCAATCGCTCACGAACAACATCGGCATGAAGAAGACCAAGAAAACCTACCCGAAAGCCTGCTCCTAATGCTTTACTATGAATACCGGAAAATTCGAGAGACGAATCATTCAAATATAATTTTTCCAAAGCCTTTTTCAAATTGAGGTAGTCTGATGTGTCTGTTGGGAATATTGAAGCAAACACCATAGGTTTGACTTTTTTATATCCGGAAAGGATGGAGAATTGGTTTTTCACATCAATAATCGTATCCCCAACTTCTACTTTATGAATATCTTTGAGATTTGTCACTACGTACCCAATTTCTCCTTCAACTAATCTGTCAGAGGGATGCAAATCTGGCGAAAAATTTCCCACTTCCTGAATTTCGAATATTTCACTTGCAACTCCAAGTTTAACCTTGAGACCCTTTCTTAATTTACCTGAGAACACTCTTGCAAAAGCTATTACTCCGCGATGCGAATCATAGTATGAGTCAAAAATGAGTGATTGAATTTCTTGAAATTTGTCATTTGTCATTTGAGATTTGTTTGGAAATTGGGACTTGGGATTTGGAATTTTAAGAATTACTGCTTGCAATAATTCTTTTACCCCTTGACCCGTCTTGGCCGAAACTTCAAAAACTTGTCCTGAGCTTGTCGAAGGATCTATTCCTAGAAAGTCTATAAGTTGTTGTTTTGTTTTTTCTGTTTCAGCACTAGGCAAATCGATCTTATTCACCACAGGAATAATGGTTAGATTTTTTTCGATGGCCTTGAAGGCGTTTGAGATTGTTTGCGCTTGAACTCCTTGAGTTGCATCGACAAGGAGAATGACTCCCTCTACACAAGCAAGCGTTCTATCGACTTCATAAGAAAAGTCAACGTGACCTGGGGTATCTATCAAATTCAGAATATAAGTTTTAGATAACGTGTAGTTCATTCTCACGGGAGCTAGTTTTATCGTGATTCCTCTCTCGCGCGAGATAGGATTACGATCGAGATACTGCTCGTCATGTTTTCCTTGTTGGACAACTCCCGTTATCTCGAGTAATCTGTCGGCCAGAGTTGATTTTCCATGATCGATATGAGCGATGATAGCAAAATTTCTGATATGGGATAAATCCATAATTAAACGGTGACAATAGTAATCGTATCCCCATGAAGAACGATGAGTGAGTCTTTTTTTTTGATGAGGTTTTGCGATAAAAGATTTTCTATCGCTTCCCTCACATCATTTTGAAGTATTTCTCTTTGCCCTGCTGGTATCTTATGTACGAAAGCTCTCACTGCATAGTTTACTGTCAAAGCTTCACCAACAGCGGCTGAGGGAACAAAGGTAAAAATCGGTACTTGTGGTCTGTACCTTGATACGAGTCTTGCCATCGTTCCTGTCTCGGAAAAAACTAAGAAACCCGATATGTGCAGCTTATTTTTTTGGGTCTGCAACAATAACCCATAAGCGCTATCGGCCAACAATTCCTCATAGTCTTTAAGCTCAAAGTTAAATCTAACCCTGCTATCGACCGTATTTTTCTTTTCATTAAAACCAACTGTCTTACTCATGAACCTCACGGATTCGACTGGATATTCACCCAAAGCCGTCTCCCCCGAGAGCATTACCGCATCGGTAAGGTCGTAAGTAGCATTTGCAACATCAGAAACTTCAGCCCGAGTTGGGTGTGGATGATGTTCCATGGATTGAAGCATCTGGGTTGCAGTTATTACCGGCTTATTCTTTTGGATACTTTTCTTGATGATAATTTTTTGGTAATAGGGAACTTCTTCCAAAGGCATCTCTACTCCAAGATCACCTCTTGCCACCATTACAAGATCCGCCTCTTCAATTATATTATCCAAATCATCTATGGCTTTTTTGGTTTCGATCTTAGCAACTATCTTTGCATAAACAGAATATTTTTTCATTTTTTCTCGGACTAACTGTATGTCTTTCGCCGAACGAACAAACGACAACGCCACAAAATCTACCTCGTGTCTCGCAGCCAATTTAAGACCTTCAAAATCTCTTTCAACTAAAACAGGAGCAGGAAAATTAGATCCAGGAATTGTTACTGATTTCTTATTTTTTAACTCACCCTTACTTAATGAAAGTAAAAAATGTTTCTTCCCTTTTTTGTTCAAAATAAATTCAAATGCACCCGCATCGATGATGATCTTTTGACTGTCTTTAAGATAGGGGAGTATCTGGGTGTGGGTAAAAGATATTCCTTTTGTTCCGGCATTTTTTATCGCCTCCTTACCAAAAGGTATCTCTTCATTTAATGAAATGTCTATTTCGTCTTGCGACATAATGAGGCGTATTTCTGGTCCCTGAAGATCTATCAACGTTCCGACGGATTTATTCAATTTTTTGGCTACATTATTTACCCGCTGGATAGTCTTATTGTGCCAATCAAGAGTGCCATGCTTGAAATTAAAGCGGAATACATCAACTCCGGCAAGTATTAATTCTTTGATCGATGTTTCAGATTCTGTCGCCGGACCAATGGTGGCCACTATTTTGGTGAATTTATCCATATGCTGTACCTTATTATACACGTGCTATACTTATCCAATGTTGGTCATCTTGAGAAAAGCCTGGTATAGTAATTTCATCCGTGGAAGCATGTTTTTTACCATCGCTTCTTTTGTTGTTAATATCCTCAACTACCTATTCAATTTTTTGGCTGCTCAAGGTTTGGGTCCAAAAATGTATAGTGAAATCACTTCTTTATTTTCCTATATCTCCATATTCGCGGTCCCAATGGTCGTTTTTTCCAATTTTTTGATCCAAAAGTTGAGTGCGAGGGGAAGAGGAAAATTCATTATTGCCAAATCACTTGAGGATTTTTTTTGGCTCAAAATCAAAAAGTGGAGTTTTGCTCTCATCTGCATTCTTCTGTTAACACCATTTATCTCTCGCATAACTAATTTGTCTATGGTTACCGGGGCAGCACTCTTACCGATGATATTCTTATTTCTTTTCGGATCATTTTACAACTCGATGTTCCAAGGCTTACACATGCTTTTTATATTTGGTCTCATAAGTATATTTGCCGTTTCGCTGAAATTTTCAGGTGCTTTATTAGTCTATCTTGGGTTTGACGGTATGCAAACGATTATCTTATTTCTACTCATATCTTCCATCGTACCTCTGTTATTAAGCATCCTCATTTTGCGTTCATATTTTTCCAAAACAATAGTAGGCAAGGTACCAAAAATTGAAAAAAAAATATTTTCTATTATAAAAGATTCACAGTTCATAATCATTTTTTTGTCAACCTTGGCCCTGACTCTATTAAACAATGTTGATATTGTCTTTGTCAAAAAAGTTTTTTCTGCTCACGACGCGGGTATCTATAGTTCTTGGTCTCTTTTTGCCAAAATGATTTTTTACGCAGTAGGTCCTTTAATTGCAATCGGCTTTATTTTTTTCTCGAGCCGCGAGCATCAAAAGCACCACGATATAACACTCCGAATTTCCCTCCTCATGCTATTTGCCGTAACGATAATTAGTTACACCCTTTATAGCAATTTTGGTGATTTTCTTGTCACGATTTTCTTTGGATCCAAATTCGTCGAGGTATTACCCTACTTATCCAAAGCAAGTCTATTTGGAAGTTTTTTTACGGGTATTTCTTTTATGAGTTATTACTTTGTTGCTAAGAAGAGTTACTACGGACTTATTCTGCCACTATTAATCCCATTCTATGTCGTATCCTTATTTTTTATAAAGAAAGAGCTATCAAACATTATGGATGTCAATATATTATTCTCACTAGTCGTGGCAGTAATCTACGTAGGCGTCTATTTGAAAGATAGCTTAGACTCGAATTCTAAATCTTCTTAATGTTTTTTTTCCGTTGGGAAGATCGATCGTGACCTCAAAAGTCATCTGCGTAATGTTTGAATGATAACGACAAACGCCAGCCGAACATGTACCAAAATCCAGTACTCGTTGCGCGCTGTTTCCTGCCGCCGAATCGATTGAACCGCCAACTCCTTCTTCTTTCCCGTTGGTCTGATACATAAGGACATAACTTACACTTTTTGCCTTACTTACATTTGAAAAATAAACAAGCAGAGCTTTCCTATCAGATCTTAATCTCACTGACGTCCCGACTCCGCTGCCCGCTGTCATTTTTACTCCGGTTTGCTTAAATCTCGGTAACAACTTGGCTGCAAATACAGTATTGCTCGAAAAAAAGTGTCCCAAGAGACCAAGAAGAAGAAAGGTAAAAATACTCTTTTTCATACCTTAAGTGTAACAAAAGAGAAAGTTGTTGACAATCAAAGATGATACTGAAATAATGGAAGAACATATGAAGAAGAAAGTGACCGCGATATCAATCGTGGCAATCGTAAGCTTGTTTCTCGTTGTCTTATTGATTACATTGCGCAAAAATCCTTCTGAAACAAAATCACCGCTCGGACAAGAGAAAACAGGCGAAAAAGACGTGTTAAGTGATACCTCGTCCAAGCTCCAATCGTATCAAGATCCGTCGGGATTTCAATTCTCTTTTCCAGAAGGAATTGTCATTCAGCCGGAAAAAAATCTTGATCAATCGACGTATGCAAAGCTTACCCTTTCCTCTCCCAATAAAGAAGGCACCATGCAATTAAACGTCGCATCAACTCAGTTTTCCTCGGCTGATGATTGGTTGAAAACTAATAAAGATTTGGTTAAAACAGTAAAAGTTACCGACATCAAAATAGCCGATATCCAGGGAAAACAAATAGAGACAAAAGATAAGATAGTTACCGTCTTTGTAGACACTCAAACACTGTTTGAGTTCACCACAGAGAGCCGCAAGAATCTTCCCTACTGGAAAAATGCCAATGATATAATAGTCGCTTCCTTCTCCTTTGCGCTCCCTAGTGATGAAAATGTTACCAATGAACAAAATTTAGACACAGGTAGTGAAAGTGACGTCACATTTGAGGGAGAGGAGATAGTTGAATAGTATATAATAGGGCCATGAAAGATAGAAATGATCAACACTTCTTAAGCGTAATAATCCCCATTTACAAACAGGAACAAAGTATTATAAAAAACCTCCGATCGATTAAGCGTGTCTTGGATAAGATTAGGTATAATCACGAGATCATCACTGTTGTAGATGGAATCATAGACAGGTCATTAGAGAAAATAAAAAGAGCTGGAATTCAAGATGTCAGAACTATCGGGTATATGCAGAACCAAGGAAAGAGTCATGCGATACGGCTCGGGATGAAGGCTGCAAAAGGTGACTATGTCATGTTTATCGATTCGGGGATGGAGATAGATCCAAATGGTATCTCTATGCTCCTTGAGCACATGGAATGGTATGAGGCTGATGTCATCGTTGGTTCAAAAAGACATCCTGCGTCTTTTGTAAAATATTCGTTACTAAGAAGAGTCTTGAGTTTTGGCTATTACTCTATAGTTAAACTTCTCTTTGGAATCAAAGTCCACGATACTCAGGCAGGAATCAAGATCTTCAGAAAAAAAGTACTCGAAAAAATTTTACCCCGCTTGGTTGAAAAACAGTTTGCGGGAGATTTGGAAATGCTGGTTGTGGCTGATTCCATGGGTTTTAAACGAATTTATGAAGCCCCGATAAAACTCGATTATACACTCGGAAAAATGACCTCAGCTGCAACTATGCGATCAATTCTCGGTATACTTGTTGATACGTTGGCTATCTTTTACAGAAAGAATATATTGAAATACTATAGTTAATAACAATCATTTAGTCTCAAATTTATAGGGAAGAATAGAATATTTCTTTTATCCCTGCTTATGAAGTATCCTATTGTATCGGTAATTATAACAACACATAATTCGCAAAATTACTTAAACAATTGCCTAAAATCCATAGCAGAGCAATCTTATCCAAAAAACAAAATTGAAATTATAGTAGTAGATAATAATTCTACTGACGAGACAAAAAAGATAGCACAGCTCTATGTAAAAAAGCTCTATAACAAAGGAAAGGAACGCTGTTCGCAAAGGAATTTTGGCGCTAAAAAATGCATGGGGAAATATTATTTTTATCTTGATGCAGATATGATTTTGGGGGAAAATGTTATCAGAGAATGTGTTACAAAACTTGAAGGTGACCCAAAAACTATAGCACTGTATATTCCTGAAATCATATTAGGCAATAAGATTTGGAGTGCAATCCGCACATTTGAGCGTAAATTTTATGAAACTTCATGTATTGACGCTGTTCGTTTCATACGTATGTCAGAGTTCAGAACAGTCGGAGGGTTTGATGAATTATTGGAATGCGGTGAGGATTGGGACCTTGATAGAAGAGTCCGTATGCGAGGAAAAGTAGATATCATAACATCTCCACTCTATCATGACGAACAAAACTTAAGCCTTATAAATTATCTTAAAAAGAAAAAATATTATCTTGACCGGCTAAAAGGATATATTGAAAAATGGGGTAAAGACGATAAGGATATAGTTAAACAATTTGGACCTTTATATAGATTTTTTGTAGTGTTCGTAGAAAAAGATAAATGGAAAAGTAGCTTAAAAAAACCACACCTGTTACTACTCACCTTATCATTAAAGATTTTAGTTGGAATGTATTCCTTCTTAGCGTCGGATACCAGAGCGACTTCAAAAGTCCAATAAAAAATAAGATTACGGGAGATATTTTGTTGGGATTAGTCAATTGAAGATAATATATAATGGTTCCGATAGTTCATAAAAAGTAAAAATCAGCTTTATCTGATGTTATTCCTAGCTGATTTTCAGAATTATTTAGACGATTTCTGAAATAAGTCTTATAGGATATCTGAATATGTTGAAAAAAAATAGTCGGTCGTACTTTTCCGTCATTATTCCGCTTAGAGAACTGAGCTATGTGCTTCTGTTTGAGAACCTGCCTGCATTTGATAATCAAACCTACAAAAAGTTTGAAGTGATCGTCTTACCAAATGACCATAGCCAGTATGACATCAGTCTTCTCAAGAAATATAAATGGCTTCGAATCATCCCCACGGGGAAAATCATAAAACCTGCTGAAAAAAGAAACATTGGGGTCCATCAGGCAAAAGGCAACATAGTTACCTTCATTGACGATGATGCATATCCAAAGGCTGACTTTCTAGAACAGGCTAGCACTCTTTTTACCGACAAAACTGTGGCAGTATGCGGACCGGGCATCCTTCCTCTAAACGCTTCGTTATGGGAGAGTGTCTTTGACGAAGTCCTTAAAAGCTGGATGGGGAGTGGAGAATATGCCTATCGTTTTACACCGAGAAAGAAACGCTTTGTCGACGATTTTCCGTCAATGAATTTTTCTATCAAGAAAAATATTTTCTTGAAACTCGGAGGGTTTAAAGGTAATTACTGGCCTGGGGAAGACAGCAAATTATGCGAGGATGTCGCATACAAAGAAAGAAAGAAAATACTCTATCATCCTGACGTGATAGTCTTCCATCACAGAAGAAAAGATCTAGAGAGCTACCTAAAACAGCATGCGAATTATGGGTTTCACCGTGGGGCATTTTTCGCACATGGCGACAAAAATTCTCTTCGCATTTCCTATCTTGTTCCCACATTCTTTGTTTTCTATCTGCTATTTAGCACTGTTTTTTCTGTTTTTCTTCTTCATTTCTCTTATCTCTTATCTAGTAACTACTATCTAATAATTATTATTTTTTATTTTCCCCTTATTGCCTATATTATTCTAGCTCTCCAGATTTTTCTAAATTCGTTACTTAATAGAAAAAATCTGGCAATTGCTTTGTTTTCACCTTTTGTGCTATTTACTACTCATGTCGTATATGGGATAATGTTTATCAAAGGGTTTTGGAAGGGAATGCGAAATAAAGATAGAATATACCAATAAAAATCACTAAATCTTAAATGATAATTTTTAAATAAACTTTTAAATTTTAAGAATTAAAAATTAGCGGACATGGACCAGGTTCAAACCATCAAAAAAGACGATATTGAAATCAGAATCATTCGCCCTAAATGTATAGGTGCAGCAACCTGTGTAGTCTATGCTCCCGCTACCTTTGACCTCGATAAAACAAATATTGCAATTATCAAGGAAGGTCAATGGGACAAGCTTGAAAAAATCATAGCGGCAGCTCAATCGTGTCCAGTCACTGCTATAGAAGTATTTTCGGGAGGAAAAAAATTGTTTCCTAAAGAATGATTTCTTATTGACATTAAAGCAAAAAGGGATCATAATGTAATTGAAATCACATGCCTAAAAAAATCTCACGTAAAAAAATTAAAATCGCAGTGGGCTATCCTCCGATTGAGTCAAAAAAAGGGGTGGCGCTTCTCTCGCAAAATAGACAGTTTCAATATTTTAATGCAAGAACCTTCATCTATCCCATGGTACCTGCCTATGCAGCATCCAATCTCCAATCAAAAGGCTATAAAGTCTACTGGATGGACGGAATCGCAGAGAGGAAAAAGTACGAGCAATGGATGGGTGAACTCAAAAAAGTGAATCCAGACTATCTCATGGTCGAGACAAAATCTCCGATAGTAAAAACACACTGGAAACAGATCAATGACTTAAAAAAAAGGTTTCCTAAGATTAAATTAATATGGGTTGGAGACCATGTTACGTATTTGCCGCTCGAACTTTTTGAAAACAGCAAAGTCGATTATGCCATAACCGGAGGCGATTATGACTTTGTTTCGGTAAATCTCTTGAATCATATTCACAGAGGAGAGGAATTGGAAGGAGGAGTCTATTGGAGAAAAAGTGACAAGAAGATCAAAGCCAAACCGAAATTGACGATGAAGTTGAAAAACGGTGACGTTGTCTATAGCTCCGGACCCGCCTCACTTCGCCATGTGCTGGATACCTTGCCGTTTGTAGATCGTGATCTGACAAAATGGGAGTTATATGCATATGATAATGGAAATTATAAATATACTCCGGCCACCTATATGTACAGCGGTCGCGATTGCTGGTGGAACAGATGTACCTTCTGCGTTTGGGACCATACCATCAATCCTTTAGGCTCATACAGAAGTTTTTCACCCGAGCGTTTGTTTGCCGAAGTAAAACACGTAGTCGACAAATACGGAGTAAAAGAAATCTTTGACGATGCCGGGACCATGTTTATCGGACCTAAACTTAAGCGATTCTGCCAACTGTTGATCGAGAGTGGTTACAACAAAAAAGTCAGATACGGTTGTAATATGCGTTTTAACGCCTTAAATCAAGAATATTACGACCTTTTGGGAAAAGCCCGCTTCAGATTTATCTTATACGGTATGGAGTCCGGAAACCAAAAAACACTCGACAAACTTGATAAGGGAACGAAAGAAGTAGATGCGATTAATGGTCCGAGAATGGCAAGAAAAGCTGGGTTAGATCCTCACGTGACCATCATGTTGGGTTACCCCTGGGAGACGTATAAAGATGCAAAAAGAACAATTGAAATAGCCAAATATGCCTTTAAAAAGGGCTATTATGAAACGATGCAGGCGACGATCGTGATCCCTTATCCGGGGACCCCACTCTACAAACAGTGCAAAGAAAACGGTTGGCTATTGACGGATGATTACAATAAATTCGATATGCGTGAACCGGTTATGAAAACTCCCATCCCGAAGGAAAAAATCCTGGAACTTGAACAAGATCTTTATTCGTGTTTCATGACTCCGCAATATATTACCAGAAAAGTGTTGGGAATCAGAAGCTTTCATGATTTTAAATACCTTTTCTACATGGGGTGGAAACTTTTGGGACATCTTATGGATTTTGACCCCAATCAAACTAAGGTGAATTGGTGGTCACCAACCTTCTGGAAAAATGCTTCTACAAGCCTTTTCAAACATCTCTTCAGGCCGAAAACTTCAGTTGACGCTGAAAAGGATGCCATCAGACTTGCCGACAGCGCCGTCAACCTCTGATATATGGCCCCTCCCGTGACAAGAAAGACGTATTTTACACCCTGCGAAACTAAGAAGTCCAAAATGAAGCTTTAATTTATCTCATTAATCTTCTTGGGATTGACCTGTATTTCCTCCATGGTTTTGACTAACATATTCTTCCGAAATTCGTCTCGCGGTAGTACTGGCGAAAGGTCTTCGATTGGCTTGCCGAATTCAAGCTTGGGAATAAGTTTTTGCAGCGGGTAGATTCTCACATCGCAGATCACAGGCCCCTTGTGGCGTAAGACCTCTTTTATTTTTTTAGATAATTCAGTGTTATGTTTTATCAAAACCGTTTTTACTCCATAGGCTTTTCCGACTTTTATAAAATCAGGAGCGGAATACCCCTTGCCTGTGGCCTCATAACGCGAACCCAGATATAGTTCCTGGAACTGTTTGATTATTCCGTACCCGTAATTATTTATAATGAAGACTTTTACCGGTAATTTTTGGTAGACCATAGTTTGAATCTCTTGAATATTCATCTGAAAACTCCCGTCTCCGTCGATACAGATCACTTCTTTTTTTCCCAGCGCAATTGAAGCTCCGATCGAAGCAGGAAAGGCATATCCCATCGGAGAATTTCCGTAAGCTGAAAATAGTCGCTGGCCCTTTTTAATCTCGAATGCCTGCATCGTCCATGTAAGGTGCCCTCCGTCATCTGGCACAATGACGGCCTTGCTGCCAAGTAGTTTTGACAAGGTTTTGATGAATACATATGGATTAACAAACTTCTTGTCCCTGCTATATTCGGGAAGTACAACTGGATACTTTTTTTTCCATTCCCGACACAGTTTTATCCAAGGAGAAATATTCGGTTTTTTGAATTTTTTTAGATTTTTAAGTAGAGTAGTAATAAATTCTTTTGCGTCTGTCTGAATTGTAAGCGCGGGGGTCAAGCCTCTTCGCTTATCCAGTTCTGCCTTATCAATATCGACCATGATAACTTTGGATTCTCTAGCGTAGGTCTGGGGTTTTCCGCCTGTTTGCCTAGTGTCAAGACGTGAACCAATGGCGATAAGCATGTCCGAATTTTGCACGGCAAAGTTAGCTGCTCTTTCTCCATAAACTCCTTGTGCTCCCAGATATAAACGGTGACCTCTATGTACAGTATCGTAACCGCTCCATGAGCTAACAACTGGGAAGCCTAATTCTTCAATGAGCTCTCTTATCTCCTTTTGAGCATTGGCCAACATGACTCCACCGCCAACCAAAAGTACAGGACGCTTGCTTTTCTTAAAGTACTCCACTGTTTTTGTGACTTTCTCCATAAGTTTTGTCCCGGTGTCTTCGTATTCCTTTTTTGAGGGCGGAACAAATTTCTTTAATTTTTTAGGTTCTATTTCAGCCCTCTGAAAGTTCATGGGAATATCTACAAGAACGGGTCCTGGCCTTCCTGATTTTGCCAAATATGTAGCTTTCTCCAGAAGAAAACGAATATTATCTGTAGAATCGAGTTGAGCAGCAAATTTGGTGATCGGACGGACAATATTCACAATATCTGTCTCCTGAAATCCCACTTGTCTGACTTTTGATTTTTTCTTTTGCTCATACGTATTCACTTGCCCGCTGATGTGAATTGTAGGGATGGAGTCAAACCACGAGCAGCAAATGCCAGTTATGAGGTTAGTCGCACCCGGCCCTGAAGTCACCATAGTTGCGGCATATCCCGGACCCATTCGCGAGTATGCGTCGGCCATCATCGCGCCCGCCTGCTCGTGAGCAACACACACGTATCGGATATCTTTTCGTTTGGAAAAAGCGTCAACTATAAATGCGATCGCACCACCTGTCACCAAAAAAACATGCTTTACCCCTTGGGAAACTAAATAGTTTAAAATGTAGTCTCTTACTTGCATAGCCACTATTATCTAAAAAATGTTCAGGAAATTCAATAAGTTATTTTATGTAGCATTAATTTTTCTACCTTATCGAAGGGTACTTGAAGCTTGCGCCTTTATTGGAGGTCGTACTTGAGAACAGACCTGCATAAACCACCCAACCTGACGCGAAGGTATAAACAATTCCCATCCAGTTGCACCCTCGATGCCGGAGCCACCATCGCTAAAATTTACAACTTTAACCCAGTCTTCTGGCATCTGTCTCTGTAAAAGATTCACTTCATCCATTGTTAGACTTACTTGAGTAAGCCCTCTTCTTATTTCCATAGTTTTGTAGTTTATCAAACTTTTTGATTTATTGCAAATACCAAATTTTTTTACTATTAT
>Ga0155156_107_pt2 | contig 12272 bp, 10 predicted proteins | sample RifCSPhighO2_01_FD_106124 | JGI IMG/M metagenome (GOLD analysis project Ga0155156, IMG submission 106124) | Candidatus Roizmanbacteria bacterium RIFCSPHIGHO2_01_FULL_39_8
GAAACTTCAGGCGGTGGTGGATATATAGTGGTCACATATACTTTTTGATACTGAGTATCCGGTGGAAAAGCGATGTCCGTATACACAGGAATCAATTTGGAATTCTCCAGGTGATAGGTCAACTCTGTTTGATAATATTGTGCAGCCCCAAATACCGCATAAATCGTCTTGACCTTTGGATTATTCCAAGTAATAAGATCCCCCTCAACGGAGTCCGGGATAGGTTTTGAGATAGCTATTTTTTTATCTGATGAGGGGGGCAGGTGCAAGAGTATTTTGTATGATCCATTCTCTTTGTTATCAACGGTGGGCAGGATAACTTCCCACACATTCCCATTGGTCTTGAATAAGTTATCCTGTTCAAACTCAAGATAGAGATTGTTTACCGAGTTTTTCCCAAAATCCGGGTCGGAAAATTCCAGAGTAATTTTAGTGGCGTTCTCTGAGGAGTCAACCTGTGGAGCGATAGCCCGATGATCGTCATACCCCTTTATATTTTTTATTTGAAACGTAGAAGGAAAACCAATCGAGAACTTTTTGACATATAAATCTGCAGCAAGATTGGTGATAGTGATGGTAAATTTTACTCTCGTATTTATATTATCCTTACTTTCGGAAAGGAAGTATTCAACTTGATAGTCATTCCGGAAGTTTTGAGCACTGCTCGGGGATGCGAAGCTAAAGGATAGAAGATAAAAGATAAAAGAAATAAGCAAATATTTAAATAAGGTCCTCATTCTGTCATTGTACTACAACACTTTCTTTAGATATTGTCCTGTATAGGAATTTTTTTCTTTGAGAATTCCTTGAATCTCGCCTTGGTAAAGAGAATACCCTCCTTTTTCTCCTCCTTCAGGTCCGAGATCCACGATATATTGGCAGTTTTTAATTACGTCGAGATTATGCTCGATAACGATAACGGTATTCCCTCTTCTTACCAGTTCCTGAAGGGTATGAAGTAGTTTTTCTATGTCATAGAAGTGTAGGCCAGTAGTTGGTTCATCTAAAATGTAGAGAATATTGCCTGTTTCTCTTTTGGAGAGTTCATTAGCAAGCTTGATTCGCTGCGCCTCTCCCCCTGAAAATGTCGGGGCAGGTTGGCCTATTTCGATATAGCCTAAACCGACATTCTTCAAAAAAATCAATTTCTGATGAATATGGAAATGATTTTTGAAGAATTCTACCGCCTCGTCGACGGTCATTTTAAGGATTTCATAGATGTTTTTGTCCTTAAATTTCACCTCCAGAGTTTCTTTATTATACCTTCTGCCATTACAGACGTCGCAAGTGACGAAGACATCAGATAAGAACTGCATCTCGATTTTAATAACGCCGGCTCCCTGACATTTTTCACATCTCCCACCTTTTAGATTGAAGGAAAAACGGCCTTTCTTAAAACCTCGCATCTTTGCATCTACCGTAGTTGCAAAGAGTTCCCGGACGTCGTCAAAAAAGCCAACGTAGGTAGCAGGATTAGAACGTGGAGTACGACCGATGGGTGATTGATCGACGAGATATGCACGCTCAATATACTGGAAGCCCTCAAGTTTATCAAATTCGCCAATTTTGTCATGATAGTATCCGTCAAGATAGTACTTCAACGCAGGGTAGAGTGTCTCCACAACAAGAGTTGATTTACCCGAGCCGGAAACCCCGGTGACCGCGATCATATTCCCCAAAGGGAAAGAAACGTTAATTTTTTTTAGATTAAATTCGGAAGCTCCTTTAAGAATTATCTTTCCCATATTCACCTGTAAGGATCTATCTGCAGACCTAATTTTTTTTCTTCCCGAGAGATAGTGACCTGTCAGAGATTTTGCTGAACTGAGCATTTTTTTTAGGGTCCCATTGAAGGTGACCGTTCCTCCATGTTTACCTGCGTAAGGTCCAAGCTCAAGTATGTGTTCCGCTGACTCGATAGTTTCTCTGTCATGTTCAACGACAAGAATTGTATTTCCTATATTTTTGAGTTCGTGGAGAGTTTTTATAAGTGCGGAGACATCTTTAGGGTGTAAACCAATAGAAGGTTCATCCAAAACGTAGAGTACTCCGGTTAATCCGGTACCGATCTGGGAGGCTAAGCGAATTCTTTGAAGCTCTCCTCCTGAAAGGGTACGGGCAGTTCTTGAAATCGTAAGATATGATAAACCTACATTCTGAAGAAATTTCATTCGTGTTATTATCTCTTTAAGTATCGGCATTGAAATTTGTTTTTCATAAGGGTTAAGTTTTGCTTCTATATGCTGTTCATAATAGCTAAGTAACCTGTCTATCGACAGATTGGTAATTCCAGCTATATTTTTTTCATCAATAGTGATAGATAATATCTCTGGTTTCAACTTATTGCCTTTGCAGCTTGGACAAACTTCTTCCCTCATATATTTCTGGATTTCGGCAGCTGCAAAATCTCCCTGATTGCTAAAGTACCTTTTTTCAAGCTCTCCCACGATCCCTTCGAATTTTTCATAAATTGCCGTATCTCTCCCGAAGCGATTTTTTCCTTCGACGCGATAGGTCTTATCTGTTCCGAAGAGAAGCATATCAAGACTTCTGCGGGAAAGTTTGCCGATAGGTTTGTCAAGATCGATTCCTTCTTCCTCACAAACTTGTTTTACCAATCTGATATACCATGTTTCCGCAAAGAAAAATTTGGAGAATGGCGTAATTCCCCCTTCATTAATGGTGAGATTTTTATTGAGGGTGAGGTCAGGTTCTACTCTGAAGATCGTTCCTATCCCTCTACACTTTTCACAGGCGCCAAGAGGCGAATTAAAAGAAAACATCCGCGGCTCCACCTCTGCGAGAGACAGATTGCAGTTCGGGCAGGAAAATTTCTCGGAATAGAGAAGTTCAGTGAACTCAATTGACCCGGTTTTCTTCTGCCGCTCTGGATTAACCGTGTCAGTTTTGTAGACTAAAAGAACTAGCCCATCAGAGAGATTGGTCGCCTGTTCAATGTCATTACTAAGTCGGCTCCGAAGCCTACTGTCATATGAACTACTCTGAAGTTCTTTATTTTGAACAGCAAGTTCATCAATGACTACATCAATTGAGTGTTTATTTGTTTTAATAAGATCAATCTCGTCGCTGATGTTAAATAGTTTATTGTCTACCCTTAATTTACTAAATCCTTTTGATCGTATATTGTCAAAAAGATCTCTGAATTCACCCTTCCTTTGTCTTACTACAGGAGAGAGGAGAGAAAAGCGGTGTGGCTTTATTTTATCTGTACTTGCTTGTTTCTTAATTTCCTTGCCAATCTTGTCAGCTATTTCGTCAACCGAAAGACGCGAAATTTCAATTCCACAATTTGGGCAGTGAGGATGGCCTATGCGTGCAAAAAGAACACGCAGATAATCATAAATCTCAGTAATAGTACCTACCGTCGAACGGGGATTATGAGACACTGTTTTTTGATCTATTGATATAGAAGGTGATAAGCCTTCAATAAGATCAACATCGGGCTTATCCATTATCCCTAAAAACTGCCGTGCATATGCAGACAAAGATTCTACATATCTTCTTTGACCTTCGGCATAGATCGTATCAAATGCCAAGGATGATTTTCCCGAACCGGAAACTCCGGTAATGACAACAAACTTGTTTTTAGGAATATCAAGATCTATGTTTTTTAGATTATGTTGTCGAGCTCCCCTGATTTTTATGTAATCTAACATACCTGTTATGTGTTACGTGTTAGGTGTTATGCGGACAATGCATTTTCCTCTTAACTCCTAACTAATCACTCCTAACTTTTAAGTTCTCGGATTTTATCTCTAATCTTAATCGCGAGTTCAAAGTTGAGATCTTCTGCTTGATGTTTCATTTCTTTCTCTAATTTTTTTACCGTTCTTTTCCGGTCATAGGGAGTCAATGACTCTGGATTTATCTCCTCTATGAAAGAGGTTGTGTATTGTGTATTAGGTCGGTCGAGAAACAAGAATTGTTCCTTAGCTTCGATAATTTTTTCTCTCACCGGTTTATAGATTGTTTTTGGTATTATCTGGTGTTTGAGATTATACTCTAATTGATATTTTCTTCTTCGTTCGATTTCTGAAACCGCTTCGCGTATTGATCCGGTGATTTCATCCGCATAGAGAATAACTTCCCCTTCGCTGTTGCGTGCTGCACGTCCCATAGTTTGAATCAAAGATGTTTTGGAACGCAGAAAACCTTCCTTGTCCGCGTCAAGAATCGCTACGAGTGATACTTCCGGGAGATCAAGTCCTTCACGAAGTAGATTAACTCCGATAAGCACATCGTATTCATTTTTTCGCAAGCTATCTAGGATGTCGGAACGTTCCAGCGTTTGAATGTCCGAGTGAAGATAAGTGACTTTAATTTTCCTCTCCTTGAGATATTCCGTCAAATCCTCAGCAATTTTTTTGGTAAGAGTAGTCACGAGAATTTTCTGTCCCATTGGAGTTCTCTTCTCGATCTCAGAAACTAGATGGGGAACTTCGTTTTTTGCTGGTCTAATAATTACCTTTGGATCAATGATACCTGTCGGTCTGACCAGTTGCTCGGCGACAACATTTTTTGAGACTTCTATTTCCCACTTGTTCGGCGTTGCCGAAAGATAGATAAAATGCGGAATCTTTGGATAGAACTCGTCAAATTTAAGTGGTCGATTATCAAATGCGGCCTTAAGTCTGAAGCCAAACTCCACAAGTGTCTTTTTTCTCGAATAGTCGCCATTATACATCCCCCTCAATTGTGGGATAGTCATATGAGATTCATCGATAAAGACTAAAAATTTGTCTCCATATGTCTGTCTAAAATACTCGATAAGGCTATTTGGATGATCTCCAGGCTTTCTTCCGTCAAAATACCTTGAGTAGTTTTCTATCCCATTTACATAGCCAACTTCCTTGATGATTTCAAGGTCATAATTCACTCTTCTTATCAATCTCTCCGCCTCCGCGATTTTACCTTGGTTTTTAAGGTCCTTCGATTCTTTTGCGAGATCCTCCCGTATTTGTCCTTCAGCCGTTTTAAAAATACCCGGATCCATGAGGAAATGCTTTGCCGGATAAATCACAATACTAGCCAACTTTTTATTTGATTTAACGCTTTTAGCAAGATTCTTGCCAGTAAGCGGTTCAAATTGGGTAATCTTAGTGATCTGGTTGTTTATACTTTCCAGACGATAGCCAAAGTCCTCGTAGGCAGGGTAGATATCCATGTAACTTCCTCGGATTCGAAATGTTCCCCGCTTGAATTCAAATTCCGAGCGATCATACAGAAGCTCAACAAGTCTTCTTGCTATGTTATTCCAATCTGCTTGGTCGCCAACTTTTATCTCCGCTATAAATTCACCATACTCAATGGGGGACCCGATATTGTAAATGCAAGATACTGATGCAACAACGATTGTATCTTTGCGAGTTAGGATATTGGTCGTTGCTTGGAGTCGCAACTTATCAATAAGTTCGTTGATTTCTGCCTCCTTTTCTATATACGTATCAGTTGTTGGAATATATGCTTCTGGCTGATAAAAATCATAGTAGGAAACAAAGTATGATATGGCATTATGAGGAAAAAAGTCTCTCATCTCTTGATAAAGCTGGCCGGCAAGAGTCTTATTATGCGAGATGATAAGTGCAGGCATATTAAGATTATGAATTACATTTGCAATGGTAAACGTTTTACCTGAACCGGTTACTCCCAGCAAGACCTGATTTTTTAGACCAGCAGAAATTCCACCACTTAATTTTTCAATAGCTTGTGGCTGATCTCCGGTTGGTTTAAATGATGATACGAGATTAAGCATGGGTGATAGGGTAACCAATCATTGTAGCATTTTTTGTGAGCAAAGTCACTGTGAAACAAACAACTTGACCAAGAGTCGTTAGGACTTCTTAAAAGGCTTTAGCAAAAGCGCGAGAAGTTGCTTACGATGAGCTGGATCTTTTAGAATGTGAATGGCAGTGGGTGCAACAGATGCGACGATGATAATGAGTATTATCGGTAAAAGATATTTATCGACGTCAGGGATTAAGCTACCCAAGTAGTATCCGGAGGCAGTGATTCCTATTCCCCAAAAAAATCCTCCCACAATATTGTAGGTAAGAAAGGACTTGTAATCCATATTTCCTACTCCCGCAACTATAGGTGCAAAGGTTCTGATCATTGGCATAAAGCGAGCAAGTACAATAGTTTTTTTGCCGTATTTTTCATAAAACTTCTCTGCTTTCAGTAGATTATCCCTATGAAATAGGAGTGAATTTTTCCTCTGAAAGAGTTTTCGGCCGATCTTATGTCCAAAAGCATAGCCTACACTGTCTCCGGTCACCGCTGCAATAAAACACAGAAGAGCTAGAATTCGAATATCGAAAATATCCTGGGAGGCAAGAAATCCTGCAGTAAATAAAAGGCTGTCTCCCGGGAGGAAGAAGCCAATCAGAAGGCCGGACTCAGCAAACACTATGGCGAAAATTCCTAGATAGCCAATCGCGGGTAAAATCTGGAGTAAATCAAAATGCATAATAGACTAACAGTATAGAACAAAGCAAACCCAATCTCAAGTAATAGATATAGAGTGAATTATAAGCATTTGAAAACAAATAAAAGGATAAATGTGTTAGAATTAAAAAGGTTTTGGCCCCATCGTCTAGCGGCCCAGGACAATAGGTTTTCAGCCTATCAACACGAGTTCGAATCTCGTTGGGGTCACTGAATTTTTCTCCTCTCGTCTTTGCTGAGCGTACCTCTAGGCTTAATAAAGTTCGTAATGAATCTTTCTTACGAATAATATCCTCCTAGTCCAAGGTTTTCACTTCTTAATTCATTTCTACTTGAACTTCTTTTTTAATTCTCCCAGCATATCTTTGGCTATTTCCCTACCTCCCAGACCAAAGGCGAGTCCTCCAGCTAAAGCAACCATCGCTACGATGCCCGTAAAAAGTATTCTTACTAAATCTTGAGCCACTCCCAGCTGATTGAGCACTACGAGTATGGTAAAAAATAGTATCAGCCATTTCGTAAAGACCGACAAAGTATTTGCAGAGGTGGCTCCAATTGTTTTAACACTATGTTTGACGATGTCATATCCCAGATTTGAAGCAATGAGTCCGACAAAGCTTATAATGACCGCCACGATGATGTTTGGAAGATAAAGTATAAATTGACTGATAACGACCGTGGCTCTCGAAAAATACCAAACCTCTAATGTTGGGGTCAAAAATAGGATGATTACCGACCAGCGTATAATTTCAGTCAGGACTTCTAACCAAATTTTTACCTCTTGCTTAGTGATAAGTTTCGTTTTTTGAAATAAATCATCAAGCCGAATAAAGTTGAAAAAAGTGACAAGAACTTTTTTAAGTAAAGTAGCTAAAAAAATGCCAAAAATAAGAATCGCTAGTCCTCCAAAGAAATTAGGAAGATAATCGATAACCCGATTGAATGTAGTAAAAATGACCGAGTTGACTATATCAATCATAGATGTCACCTTCTTTCCTTACTTGTCAATACCCCTAATCATAACAAATCTATAAAGACTCTAGGAGTTTATCTCAACATTTTCAAAGTATTTCAGTTCTCTTAACGATTGATCTCGATTCAATTCAATTGAAATTACGTCCAGAGATAATTTCCGGTTTTTATATCTGTCTTGCAAGAGGAAATGTTTGATAGGCCTAGTCAGCTTAAATAACTTCCTTTGATCTACTGATTCATAGGGTTTACCCTGTATAGTGCTTATTCGAGTTTTAACTTCGATAAAGGAGATTTTTGTGTCTTTTTCTACAATAAGGTCTATTTCACCCCATCGTGTATAGTAATTCCGCGAAATAAGAGAATATCCCTTATTTTTTAAAAAAGTGAGAGCTAAATTTTCACCAACTTTTCCCACGTTTCTATTTGTGTTCATGGGCGAGATGAAACAGAGTTCTACCGAGCCAATTTTGCTTTAACCTTCTGATCCGAAAGACCGCGCAAAAAGTACAACTTTGCTTTTTTTGGCTCGGTCTTCTTGACCAGTTTTATCTCTTCGAGAAACGGTGAAGCCAAGGGAATTATCCTTTCAATTCCAATGCCGGATCTGGAAATCTTCCTGACTGTAATAGTCTTTGATTGAGGTGTAGAACCCTTGACTTGCAGAAGTATTCCCTTAAAAATCTGTCTTCTCTCTTTATCACCCTCCTTAAAACGATACGTCAAACTCACCGTACTTCCTATTCTGAAGGATTTGTCCTTATAGATAAATGAATTTGCCATAGTCATAATTCTATCACTTAAATTTGACTTTGACAAGGACGAGTCTCACCTGTATACTGAAATTCCGTGAAAACAAAATACGTATTTGTTTCCGGGGGAGTGATTTCAGGTATCGGAAAGGGTATAATTGCGGCCTCAATTGCCTTCCTCCTTCAGCGTCTTGATTTTCGAGTAACTCCGGTGAAATGTGAAAACTACCTTAATATAGATGCAGGAACGATAAATCCAATTGAACATGGTGATCCATTTCTTTGCGACGATGGAACTGAAGCAGATATGGATATTGGTACTTACGAAAAATTTCTTGATATAGATTTGAATAAAAACAGCTTCATTACCATGGGACAGGTCTACAAAGCCGTAATAGACAGAGAACGTAGGTTCGAGTATAACGGTGAAGACGTAGAAGCGATACCGCATATTACCGATGAAATCCAAGCGAGGATAAGTGAAGCGGGAAAAAAGAACCATGCCGAAATTATCGTCGTCGAACTAGGGGGCACTGCCGGAGAATACCAGAACGTTTTTTACTATGAAGCATCTCGAATTCTTTCCTTGAAAAATCCGGGAGATGTTGTTCATGTCCATGTAGGCTATATGCCTACCCCAAGTCACTTAGGAGAACCAAAAACGAAACCAATTCAGCTTTCGGTGCGGACATTAAATACCATGGGTATTCAACCTGACTTTATTGTAGCTCGTTCGGAAAAACCCATGGATCAGAGAAGAAAAAACAGATTTGCCCTTTTTTGTAATCTCCATCCCGAGGATATCATATCAGCGCCCGATACAAATCTCATTTACGAGCTTCCCCTCATGTTAAAGGAGCAGAACTTTCAAAATCGCCTGTTATCCCGCCTTAGTTTAAAAAAGAAGAAAGAGGATTTTACTTCTTGGAACAGACTTATAGCCGATGTTAAAAAAATCACGAAGAGCAATAAAAATATTACTGTTGCTATCGTGGGAAAATATTTTGCAACAGGTGAATATCAGCTGCGGGATTCATATGCGGCTTTATTCGATGCACTGCAGCACGCCGGATGGCAGCACGGAGTAACCATAAAGACGCTCTGGGTTGACGCTGAGAAAGTGGAGAAGCAGGGAATAGATACGTTTGTAAGAAATGTTGACGGAATGATCGTACCTATTGGTTGGGGTGAGCGTGGGGCCGAAGGGATGATAAAAGCTGCCGGATATGCACGCGATAAAAAAATACCTTACCTTGGCCTATGCTATGGTATGCAACTGGCCGTAGTTTCATTCGCTCGTGACAAAATTGGTTGGGGGGATGCGAACACGACCGAGGCAAACCCGAAGACCTTACATCCTGTTATTCATCTCAATCCTATGCAAAAGGACAACGTTAGCAGACGAGCGTATGGGGGAACGATGAGACTTGGATCATGGAACGCGATAGTGAAAAAAAACACAATTGCCTGGGATGCATATAATAGCTATAATGCCTTTATTAATAAGTCAACGGGTCTAACAAGTGAGCGGCACCGACATCGGTATGAGTTTAATAATAGTTATTCGAAAAATTTTGAAGGCAAAGGTTTGGTTATAGCAGCTCGGTCAACAGTCGAAAACTTGGTGGAAATTATCGAGCTCCCTCGAAAAGAACATCCATTCTATCTCGGAACTCAAGGTCACCCAGAATATAAATCCCGACCGCTAAATCCTCATCCGATTTTTCTCAAGTTTATAGAAGCCTGCCTCACTTCTTGAGCTCTTCACGCTCGATTTCCCAGAGGCGATTGTACTTGGCAACGCGCTCTCCCCGAGCGGGTGCACCAAATTTGACGAAGTCTGCCTGAACGCCGACTGCAAAGTCTGCGATAAAACTGTCATTTGTTTCGCCAGAACGATGTGAAACTGTGTAATTAAATTTATTATTAAGGGCCACGTTGATCACTTCGAGTGTTTCCGTTATCGACCCAATCTGATTCGGCTTAATTAATATGGTCGTGCACGCTTTTTCCTTTATGGCTCTTTCAAGGCGGGACTTATTGGTAGTCAAAAGATCATCTCCAACTAAGTAAATATGGCTGGGGATTGTCTGGTTTAGTTTTTGCCAGCTTTTCCAATCATCTTCATAAATGGGATCTTCCAGACTTAACATAGAGTAATCGCTAATAATTTTCTCTATAAATTTGAGAAACTCGTCAACATTTAGTGGGTGTGGTTTATCTTTAATATGGTATTTACCGTCTTTATAGAAGTAAGAAGGCGCGATGTCCAGACCAAGGAAGACATCTACCCCTGGTCTTAAGTTTTTCTGGTTTATTGTCTCGACCAAAACTTCTATCGCGTCAATATTTGTGGTGAAGTTTGGAGTAAAGCCCCCCTCTTCCCCTTGTGAAATATTGGCGTTCCTGTATGTCAGTACACGTTTTAATTCGTGATAAATCTCAATTCCAATTTGATATGCACGGGAAAAAGTTAATGAGGAGGAAGGAATAAGGTGAAACTCCTGAAATTCAAGGTTATTATTGGCATGTTTTCCTCCGTTAATAATGTTAAAAATCGGTGTCGGCATTCTTTCTATGCTTATTTGTGATTTAAAGAGCGAAAAATAGAGGCTGTTTATGTAGCGGAAAAGAGGGACTTTTAAATCAGCTGCAGCCGCCTTTATAAGTAACTGAGAAACCGTTAAAATACTATTTGCTCCCAGCTTGCTTTTTGTTGGTGTTCCGTCGAGCTTGCACATCCACATATCAACTTCCTGCTGTTTTAGCGGAGAAGTACCGACTAGTTTTGGTGCAATGAGGTTATTAATGTTTGCAACAGCCTTGGTTACTCCCATACCGTCAAAACGAGCCGGATCATTATCCCTTAACTCAACAGCTTCGTATTTCCCTATGGAAGTGCCCGCTGGAATAGCAGTAGTGACCTCGATTCCGTTATCAAGGATAAGCTTACCCTCGATAGTAGGATAACTGCGCGAGTCTATGATTTCGTAGGCGTAAATTTTTTTTATAGTTGCCATATAAGTAAAGATTTTCCACTTTTCCCGTATTTTTCAATACTCCCTATAAATTCCACTAAATCAAAAAATTGCACTGATTCGAAATACATTCGAGATAACTCTATTTTATTTACTATACAGTTTCTTTTCAATATTGTATATTAACTCGCGGGTTCGGTCTACTGCATCTGGGTTTACCGAGACACTCGTGATCCCCAGTCTTACTAGTTTGTCTACTAAATCAGGATAGTCGGAAGCTGCCTGGCCACAGATGGAAACGGTGACGCCATGCTTGACTCCTGTCTCAACGATATGAGTGAGGACATCAACGACAACAGGATGTCTTTCATCATAGATATCCGAAACTTCCTGATTGTCTCGGTCAACACCCAAAAGCATCATCGTAAGGTCATTTGTTCCGATTGAAACCCCATCGATGCCGATTTTAATAAACTCCTCAAGGTGAAGTGCGCAGGCCGGTACCTCGACCATGATAAGGAGTTTAAAGCCAGGAAATTGATTGATACCGCTTTCGTTAACAAGTTCTTTGATTTTAATCAACTCCCAGGGCACCCTTACAAAAGGAATCATGAGCTGGAGATTAGTATAGCCCATCTCATAGATCTTGCGAATGGCAGCCAGTTCAAGATGAAATACATCAGGGTTTGCAATATAACGATAGGCTCCTCTAAAGCCAAGCATAGGGTTCTCTTCCTTGGGTTCGTAATGAATTCCGCCAATAAGATTCCGGTACTCGTTCGTTTTAAAATCCGTGGCACGGTAAATAACCGGACGAGGAGAAAAGGCTTTAGCAAAGGTAATCAGATCTTTAGCAAGTTTATTAACAAAAAGATATTCTTTTTTTTCTTTAATATACTCTTTAGGATGTTTACCAATCTGAGCAATGATAAATTCAGCGCGCAACAGACCAACACCATCTACGTGCATCTTGGAAATCTTTTGTGCTTGTTCCGGTTCTGCAAGATTCACATAGACATGAGTAAGCGTTTTTGCAGGAAAGTGGTGCAGTTTTTCCTGAGGCGCGGTTTTTTGCAAAACTTTTCCTTTAAAAACTTCGCCTGAA
>Ga0155156_102_pt2 | contig 10708 bp, 16 predicted proteins | sample RifCSPhighO2_01_FD_106124 | JGI IMG/M metagenome (GOLD analysis project Ga0155156, IMG submission 106124) | Candidatus Roizmanbacteria bacterium RIFCSPHIGHO2_01_FULL_39_8
TTATCAAACCATCGGAGGATTCGTCATGGCGAAGCTTGAAAGAGTTCCCAAAACCGGGGATAAGTTTAATCTAAATAGCCTTATCTTTGAAGTAGTCGATATGGACGATAATCGAGTTGATAAAATCCTAGTGAAAAGACGAGTTGTTCAATAGCAACATCCAGACTAGCTGCCAATCCATAACGAGCGAGAAAGATCAACTTTGCCATGGTTAAAATGAACTCCTTCGACCTCAAGCATCGTTCGTTTTTCTTGAATTCCTCCCTTACCGGAATACCCTGTTAAGGCTCCATTTGAAGCTACTACTCGATGACAGGGGGTGTGGGGAGCATCGGGGTTGGTTCTCATAAATGTACCTATCATTCGTGCCGCCTTTGGTCTGCCTGCCAATCTGGCCAATTGTCCATACGTTGCGACTTTTCCCTTGGGTATTGCACGAGTCAATCGATATACGGTGTTCTTAAAAGTATTCATAATTTTTCATTTACTATTTCGTTGACTTTTTGGACTACGTCTTGTATTTGGATTTTTGTTTTAATGAGATATGAAGAAGGTTGGTTCAAAAGGAGCTTATTGTACATTGTGTCTTGTGGGTTAAGATTGGTTAGAATAATGACTGGGACTTGTGATCCCCAAGCATCATAACGAAGTTGATCGAGCATGGTGGATCCATCCATTCTTGGCATGATTAAATCGATAATAATAAGGTGAGGATGATCATTAAGAGCCATCGTCAAACCAACCTCTCCATTTCCTGCCGTGAAAATCTCATGTCCTTCTTTTTCCAAAGCCATCTTTAGGCTATTTTTATAGCCTTCTTCGTCTTCTACGATCAGTATTTTTTTATTTTTATACATATCCAAAGTATACAATGTTTAATTTTTGAGTCAAACTTTATTTTTTTCTCTTTAGTTTCTTCGCCTGCTTTGTGTCATCAGGATATTTTTAAATTGGTTCGTGTGATTTTAAGAAGTGTGTCTATCAAAGCTATCATTTGTTTATTTGCTTTAGCTATTTGATTGAAGAGCTGCATCTGTTGTGGATTAAGATGGAGATCTTTGTCAGCCAAGAGAAGTTCTATCGACCACTTGATAATACCCTGAGGAGTACGAAGTTGATGGGAAGCTATTGCGATAAACTGTGTTTTTGTATTATAGAGCTCGCGGAGATTATCCTCATAGATCACTCGCTCTGATATATCTTTTTCTGTTGCTACAAATCCTAAAAGTTGCCTATTTTTGTCTAGAAGGGGAGAAATTCTTGCAATAGCAGTGTACGTTTCTCCTTTTTTTCTTCTATTCTTGATTTCGCCCACAAAAGGCTTTTTCTCTTCTTTAAGCGTCTTCCACATTTTTGCATAGAATTCTTTTGGCATCAATCCGCCCCATAATCTCGGAGTCTTTCCCTTCATTTCGGCAAAACTATATCCTGTTAATATCTCTGCAGCCTTATTCGCATAAAGAATATACCCATTCTTATCAGTGAAGACGATATGATTCGAAGAGCTCTCAACTGCTAATTTATATTTGTATAAATCGTTCGTTTCCAGACGGACATTTTTCATTCCTTACACTATACCTCATCCTCCTTTTTTTGTAAACTTTTTTATCCTCTTTCCGCTTTGATGGCGAAGTTTTTTCCTTTGCTCTAATTTTTTATCATAGTTTTTTTTGATTCCAATCAAAAATTCTTTTTTTTCTCCAAGATCGATTGTATCGATTATCTGCTCTATTTCATTTCTTGTATCAACAATCTCTCCCTCATATTCCCCTTCAGGCATGTCAATTTTTCCTCTCAAAGGACTCACGTTTGTAGTAAGCGACATATATTTATTTATCTTCCCATGGTAGATTGGACGTCGTAATTAAGCAAGAAATCGGTAAAGATTTTCATTTACCTATTTTTCAATCTGAGTGAGTTTTGTTTTGGCCCGCGTGACTGAAACGTGAGAGAATTTTGAACCTTTTATAGCTCCGTGCCAGTGTTCTTCGCCCGCCGGGGCCCATACTATATCTCCTTTTTTCACTTTTGCTACTTTTTTTCTGGTAGCAACAATTCCCTTGCCTTCAGTCACGATTAACACCTGGTCATTTGAATGTTTGTGGAATTTATTCCGTACGTTTTTTGGGAAATGGACATAGTCAATGTTAAGATCAGCTCGGTCTTTTTCCCCTACCGGAGTCTGCTTTGTCACGGTATCCGTAAACAAAGGAGACCTCCACTTCTCTTTTTTTACTTTTTTGAGATGAATAACTTTCATTTAGTACCTATTATATCAGCGGATTTCCTATTATGCACAAAAAAATCTGACTCTTATATAGTAAGATACTACTTATGTTTATCGATGAGGCTGAAATCACTATTCAAGGCGGCAACGGGGGAAATGGCAAAGTGGCTTTTTACGCCGGTAGAAAAGGACCAAGCGGAGGTAATGGCGGAAAAGGAGGAAATCTGTATTTTATTGCAAGTTCTAACAGTAAGGATCTAAAAAGATTCAGGGAAGTCACCAAGTTCAAAACTGAAGATGGTCAAACGGGAGGATCCAATAGAAGACTAGGTGCAAACGGGAATGATACATATCTACAAGTTCCCCTCAATACCACCATCATCGATACAAAAACACAAAAGGAAGTTACTCTTGATAAGAGATTAACAAAAGTATTGATTTGTCGGGGAGGAGAGGGCGGCTTAGGAAATGATGCATTCAAAACGCCGACCAATCGGACTCCGCGTCGCGCATCTCCAGGTGAAAAAGGTCAGGAAAAAAAAGTCCGGCTCATCCTCCGGCTCCTCGCCGATTTCGGACTCATCGGGCTTCCCAACGCCGGCAAAAGCAGTCTCTTAAATGAGTTGACCAATGCCAACGTCAAAACTGCCGATTATCCTTTCACCACTCTCGAACCGAATCTGGGAGTCTTTTCTGGCAAAATCCTGGCCGACATTCCCGGGCTTATCGAGGGCGCATCTGCTGGAGTTGGTTTAGGAATTAAATTTTTGAAACACATTGAGAAAGTTACCTTGTTGTTACACTGTATTTCTGTGGAATCAGAAACCATGGAAAAAGACTATGATACAGTGATCGAAGAAATTGCAAAATATAATAAAGAAATCCTCAAGAAAAGAAATATTATCTTGCTCACGAAAATAGATTTGGTTTCCCCTACCGAACTCGAAAAGAAAATAAAAATAGCTGAAAAATTGAATCCCGAGGTAATACCCGTCTCAATTTATGATCAGGATTCACTTGACCAACTGAAAAAAATTCTTGCTTTTTAGGAAAAGGGTGCCTTCCGCAGATCAGTTCTCTAAAATAGTTAATTTTGAAGCGGCGTCATTTCGTACTTCTCTGTCTGTTTTCGAAACTTCGGGATGGGAAATCTTCAGATGATTTTTAGCCTTTTCAGTCAGTTTATTGAGAGTCTCCTCTTTATTTTCTGCTTGGACGGTCATTACATCTCCGCAGCCAGCCAATGGGCACGTAAAAGAATATTTCATAATTAAATGACATCTTGTTTATTATCAAATCTGTGTAGGAAAATAGTAAGATAAAAATAAGACATCGTCGCCAACATCTTGACACTCTCCTCTTAAAAGCCCATAATGAATGTCTTCGAATATGCTAGAAAAACCCTTTACTATTGTCGATGTTGAAACAACCGGTATGCATGGCTGGTTCGACCGGATCATAGAGATTGCTCTGATCCGCGTGGAAAAGAATAAAATCATAAATGAATTTAAAACGCTTATTAATCCACAAACATTTGTTTCTCCCTTTATCGAACAATTTACCGGCATCTCATCTGACGAGCTCAACGACGCACCTACGTTTTCAGACATGAAAGATGAGATATATGAAATACTTTCTGATGCGATTCTCGTTGCTCATAACGCCCGCTTTGACTACAGTTTTTTGAAAGGGGAATTCAAACGCCAGGGAATTAGCTACACAGCCAAGACGCTTTGTACGGTCAAGCTTTCTCGTAGGCTTTATCCTCAATATAGGACTCATAGTTTAAGCGCCCTGATCGAGCGCTTCCATATCACCTGCAAGAATCGCCACCGCGCCTATGACGATGCGCTTGTGCTCTGGAAATTCATCCAAAGAATACGTAAAGAATTTCCCGAAAATGAGGTACAAGAAATCCTCAAAACACTTTTGAAATCAAACTACTCCGGTGATCAAAAAATCGTGAAACAAATAGAGAATCTTCCGGAATCTCCCGGAGTCTATATTTTTTATGATGAACAAAATGTCCCCCTCTATGTTGGAAAAAGCAAAAATATCAAAGACCGGGTGATCGCCCACTTCTCAAACGACTACGAATCTACGCGTCAGCTTGAGATGACCAAATCCATTGCAAGAATCGACCACATCCAGACCGCAGGCGAGCTCGGCGCCCTCCTTGAGGAATCCCACCTCATCAAAGAACTCTTACCCGTTTTCAACAAAGCATTACGGCAGAAAAAACAGTTCGTCGCTGTTACAAAAGACAAACTAAAAAATGGTTATCTAAGTTTCAGAGAGGAAGTTATCGACCGGATCGATACCGCTGATTTTGAAAATCTTTTTGGCGTTTTCAAAAACAAGCGAAGCGCAAAAGAAGTGATTCGTCATATTGCTAAGAAATATTCTCTTTGCCCTAAGTTATTGGGTCTCGAAAAAACAAAATCATCCTGCTTCAACTACAAATTGGGGATCTGCAAAGGAGCGTGTGTCGGCAAAGAGAAAAAGGAGAGGTATAATGCTCGCTTTACCCTGGCATATGTTGAGAATAAACAGTTTCGCCCTTGGCCTTTTAGCGGACCGATCGAAATTATTGAGAAAAACGAAGAGGAAGAGTTGTTTGAATCATTTCTAGTCAACAACTGGTGCTTACTCGGCAACAGAAAAGGTGGCGAAGAATTAAACAATTATGAAGAAGTTGATTTCGATGTCGACACTTACAAAATCATCTCCAGTTTCCTCAAAAATCGAACCCCAAACTATCATGTTTTGCCAACAAATTTAGCATAGATCATTTCTGTATCAACTATAGGATAAATATGTTATAATTATCTGATGGGAGAATACCTAAAGGTAATAAACGGTTTAAGTGTAAAGGCTGATGTTGCTAGTAAAATGCAACCTGTTCAGGACGCTGCACTATTTCAAGCAAATAATTTGTGTCAAGGAGTGGAACCTCCATTTTTAGCAGCTGAATATATTAGAACTACAACTATTGCTACTGATTCGTGTAAAAGATTTGAAGGATATCTCAAACAAGCTCCCGATGAACTTACAAAAACATTTCTGTTTTTTACTCATGCATTGAACTTCGGTTGTCCTGACTTATCTAAACATACCAGTATTGTTATAAAACTTGCCCAGGCCTTCTTCTCAAAATAAATATTTAATAAGGCTATAATTTCATCTAGAGCTTTTCCGCTTTAGTTCAGTTAAAATCAGAGTTTTTATGCGTTTTTTTTCGACCTCATTCACTTTCAATTCGAGATTGCCGATCTGAACAGAATCTCCGCCCCTTGGTTCCCTCCCCAGCAGTCCAAATACTACTCCGCCGATCGTAACATATCCCTGGCCTTTGATGGGGAGATTGAATTTCCTTCGAATGCTTTGGGTCGAAACTAAACCATTTACCAAATATGTTCCGTTTGGTTGTTTTTTGATTTCGACGTCGGTCGTATCAAACTCGTCATAGATTTCGCCCACGATACTTTCAAGTACGTCCTCCAGAGTCACAATACCTGCTGTTCCTCCATATTCGTCATTCACCACCGCCATATGGACTCTTTTTTTCCGCATCGCATACAACACGTCGTCTATCCGCTGACCTTCGGGAACATTGATGATCGCTCTTATGATTCCGCTTTTCAAAAGGGAAATATCTTGATTGTGCGTTTTAAATTTATTCACGTCTTTTTCGTGTACGTAGCCTAAGACCGTGTCTATCGTTACCTTATATACGGGATAACGGCTAAGATTGGATTTGCGGACTAACGTTTTTAACTCCCTCATATCGATATCTGCACTTACCGCCTCAATTTCTGTTCTTGGCATCATGATATTTTTAACCGGGATATCTCCTAAAGAAAGTATTTTATGGATCATCTCACCCTCCCGCTTTTCAATGGCTCCGCCTTCGGCGCTTTGCGCCAAAATCATTTTTATTTCTTCTTCGGAGTGGACCAGCTGGTGTGCCGAAGGAGCTGAAAATCCGAATGGTTTCAAAACTAAAGATCCTGCTCCGTTTAATACCCAGATAAAAGGTTTGAACAGGTTGGTAAAAAACATCAAGGGAGCGATGATAAAAAGTGACGTCGCCTCTGATTTTTGCAAAGCAATGGTTTTTGGCGCGAGCTCTCCAAAGACAATATGGAGAAAGGTAATCAGCGAAAAAGCGATAATGACTGCAAGCGTGTGTGCCGTAATAATTGATGCCTCGTTCGGCAAAAAGGAGAGGAATGGTTCGAGAAAGCGCGCAAGAGCCGGTTCGCCGATCCATCCGAGTGCCAAACTTGCCAAAGTGATCCCGAGTTGGGTAGCGGAAATATAACTTTCGAGCTCATTGAGGGCTTTGAGGACCATCCTGGCTGGAGTGATTCCTTTTTTCGCCAACTCTTCGATACGCGTCTTACGAATCGCAACCAGTGCAAACTCTGCAGCCACAAAAAAGCCATTGAGAAAAACCAGAAGCACAACAAGAATAATCTGGAACAAAAATGTCATGTCCCATTATAGCAGGACGGACTAGTCAGCCTAATATGCTCCGTACCCTGTTGGATTAGCGTGAGCAAACCACAGATGGCCTGGTCCGAAATTTGGGTCTATTCCCTGATCCATAATTACCGCAAATTGTCCCCATATGCCATATCCTCCGTCAGGAACTAAAGATGGGTCAGCAACATAATCACCTACCCAGACTATTTTGTAATGCCACACGGCCCCAGACCCACCATCGACTTTACCATTCCATTCATTATTTTCCCACGCCTGATAACCATTTGGATCAGTCCAGCCTTCGGCATTTCCTCTATCCCACTCTGCATTCCATTTCATAACTAGTTTATCTTTGGCATAAACACCTAAATAGTCTGCAGGCAATCCTTTAGCAAGAGACCAACTCTCTCCAGTGCCATTGAAAAGTCTTGCCGTGTAGTTATATCCGAATTCGTTAAATCCTTTGCCTGTCGGTTGCACAGCAGAAACTGAAGTTGTAGCTAAAACAAGCACGAAAGTAAAAAAAGCGAACACTAATAGTTTCTTCATTTTTATCACCTCCTTTCATGTTCTATTTAAAGTTTAGTATAGCAGAGATTAATACTAGTGATCACCTGTATATTAAATATTGCTTCTTTTTAAATCCCAAAAATCATAGAGTACTGATGCTAAGTAAAGAATAACCAAACTCAGATTGAAAACATGAAAATTTCCGATTAAGACAACCGCAAGGATTGCGGTCATCTCCAAAGATATTCCAATAAGTAACATTAATAATCCTGTGGTTATGTGTGCCAAGATTCTACTTCCTGTATCTTTATGATCGACTTTTTCATACGTGAAGGCGAAGTTTCCAAAACAAGCGGTGACAGCCAATATACTTACTGCAACTAATAGGCTTCCTGCCGATGTTTGATCGATGCCTGAACTTTGGATAAAATTCTGGATACTCAAATAAGAAGGAACAAGGAGGATAAGGATTATAATATTTTTAATCAAATTCTCCCAATAAATTTGCTTCATAGTAAGAAGTATATAATACAGAAAAGTTTAAAAAAAGTTGCTTTGCGGAGATCACATTATATAATTATCGTGTGAAAAGTGTTTATTTGGCTCGCCACGGTCATTTAGAATTACCAACGGGGGGTGACGGCGTGCAGCTGTTATATGGACCCAATGATCCACTGAGTCAAAAAGGCTTCGAACAAGCTGACATGTTAGCTGATTTCCTATTTAAGACAGCCGCATTTGCCCGAATTGAAACAAGCCCCAACCTTCGCGCCTTCCAAACAGCAGAGAGAATAAGTATAAAATTCGGAGGAATTCCTATCATTTCGCATAAAGGGTTGAGGGCAGCCGATCTCCTTTATTATAGTAATCAACCTTTAGTTCGTTTTTTACAAGACGGACAAAATCCTTTCTCTGTTGCTCATGAAGGAAACGAAACACTTGAAGAATATGAAAAAAGAGTGTTAGAGACATTCGAAGAAATTACCTTTAACAGAAATGATCCTGTACTTATTGTAGGACACGGAGAAGCTATAAAACTCCTCATGCATAGACTCAGACATCCTGAAGGCCCTCCTAGCTTTGGTGAATCAGTCGATTATGGCCAAGCCTTAGGACTTACACTGGACGAGTATGGAAAGCTCATACATTCCGTAAGCATCCCTGAGGAAACAAAACCACGAGGAGAACTTCGATAAAACCTTAGTCTTTTATCTGTATTACTACTTTTCCTCTTGGATGGCCTAGCTCTTGATGAATGAAGGCTTCTTTGGCTTGATCTAAAGGAAATACTTTATCGACATTAACTTTGATTTTACCGCTGTCTACCAGTTCTGCCAAACGAGTAAGATGTTTAGTATTCGTCTTCGTTCCTTGTCCAATACCAATTACGCCATATTTCCGAACTAAATCTGGATTTGGTTGACCAAGCATCGATACAAGCACTCCGCCCCTCTTAAGGACAATAAAAGATCTGTCAGTAGTTTCGCCGCCTACTGTATCATATACAGCATCAAAATCTTTTAATATCTCTTCAAACTTCTGTGTTTTATAATTGATCACCTCAACTGCTCCTAATTGTTTGACAAAATTGATATCATCTCCGCCCACTGTCGTTGCCACATAAGCTCCGAGTGCTTTTGCAAGTTGGATCGCAACATGCCCGATTCCTCCTGCTCCGCCATGAATGAGAATCTTTTGTTTACTTTTCAATTTAGCATGTTCTTCCAGAGCTTGAATCGTGCTCGATCCAACGAGAGGCAAAGCAGCCGCTTGTATAAAATCTGCTGATTTTGGTTTTTGAGCAATATTTATTGTATTTGCCGCTGCCAATTCGGCGAAAGAGCCAGATCCTCCATTTGCAATGCTTGCGCTCCCGAATACCTCGTCTCCTATTTTAAAGTCATTTGCTTGTTTTCCTACCTCCTTAACATTCCCGGCAAAATCTCCTCCCAGCGTGGCAGGAAATTGAAGCTGAATATAATCTCTTGCGTATCCTGCTCTTAATTTTGCATCAAAGGGATTTATGCTTGTCGTATGGACCTCGACCAACACTTGATTATCTTTGATTGCCGGCTTTGGAGCATCAGGATTAATCTCGATAACCTCCGGTCCTCCGTATCTGTTGATCTGTGCCGCTTTCATATATATATATAAAAAATTAGCTAAAGGATTACTTATCTTCCCAGGGGGTCATGAGTTGAAAGTAATTCCCATCCGGATCTGCAAAAGTCGCGATCCATGCGCCTTGCATTTCATAGGGTTCTTTGATGACAGTAGCGCCAGTCTTTTTTATCCGCTCAAATTCCTCTTTCACTTCTTTTGTCTCCAGATTAAACATCACCCGTGCAGGCTCTTTCGCTTTTCCCTTGATTTCCGAATGAGGGCCAACTGAAAGAAATGCATTTCCTACAGACCATCCCGCCCACTCTTCTTCATCCATATCCGGTTTTTTTCCGAATACTTTCTCGTAGAATTCCGCGAGCACTTTTGGCTGGGAAGATCCGATCATGACTGAATTTAAGTTGAGCATATATTGATTATAAACGATCTAAAAGACGAGCTGTAAATTTTTAGTAAGAATTTTATTAGGAAAAAACTAACGCGATGGTTGAAGCATACCTATACGATTTCCTTCCGTGTCTTTCGTCATTACAAATGTGCCAATTCCTTGGATATTCATTGGCTTACCAAGAATTTTTCCTCCGGCCTTTTTTACCAACTGCACGTGTTTTTTGAGATTATCAACTGCGATGACAAGGTGTGGGACCGTGCCATATGAGCCTCTCTGATAAAATCCTCCGTTTATCGCTCCTTTCTTTTTGTGCATGCCTTTTTTATCTATGGGTGAAGTCGTAGCCAAGAGATAATCACCCATATCGGCCCCGAGCTGATTCATCTGCCAACCAAAAACATTTTCATAAAATTTTTTAACCCGCTTTCTGTCTTTTGCGGGCATCTCGAAGTGAACGACAGGATTCATTTTCATAATAAGAAATGAACTTATAATTTTAAGATTGTAACAAAAAATTATTTCTCGTTATATGTGAGATAGGTAATAAAATACTTCGAGGATTAGTTTTCATTCCTCTTGCTATGAAATTCTCTACATCTGTTCTTTTATTTGAGCTTCATTTTCATTTCCAAATGAAATAAGTATGCTGTCTCCAGAATGAATCACTTCATCAAGAACATTATCATTTCTTTCTCCATTCAGGTAAAATTTTAGGCTTCCTCCTTGACCAGTACAGAAAGTCTCACCTAATCCCGTTGTTAAACATTCTTTGGTCAGCTTAAATGGGAGCGTCTTGAAGAAATCATTCCACGTGACTCCCTTTTTTCTGACTTGAACTTTATTGGGTTCTCCCGATTGAATATATGCGTGTGGCGATAAATTATGATACATGGATGCAGAAAAATCCCGAAATATCCCGTTGGTAAAAATGGCAAATGAAGCGTCATAGCTAACTCTTTCTGGCTGCTTTT
>Ga0155156_114_pt3 | contig 10676 bp, 11 predicted proteins | sample RifCSPhighO2_01_FD_106124 | JGI IMG/M metagenome (GOLD analysis project Ga0155156, IMG submission 106124) | Candidatus Roizmanbacteria bacterium RIFCSPHIGHO2_01_FULL_39_8
TGCAATCCCGATCACCGTATTTTTAGAAACGATGATCATCGAAGTTCTCAATGCCCAAAAGAAACCCGCGGTTAATCCTCGGTAATTGTGCGGTAATTATATTAGTGAGAGTGCTCTTTCATCCAAAGCTCTTTTAAGATATTAAGGGTAAGTGTGGAAAGAATAAATCCTAATGTGGGAACGAGTGCATTTACATAGGGATTTGGCAAATGATTTACCAGGAAAAATAAAACAATTATTAAGTATGTCAAAATTGCTATAATGACTTTTCTGGCGATGCTCGTTTCCCACACTTTATCCTTCTCTACTTTTTTATTTCGTTCCTCAATTTTTTGTATCCTTTTTTCTAAGTCCTGTATTTGAGATGTCATAATTCCAATATGGTCCGATTTATTTCCAACTACCATTATAATAGAAGACTATGAAGATCGCTATTTTAGGAGGAGGATTTACAGGACTAACGGCCGCATATTATCTTGCAAAAAAAGGCCACAAAGTAACAATATTCGAAAAAGAAAAAGTATTGGGAGGGTTGGCTGTCGGATTCAAAAGCAAAGGGTGGGATTGGTATCTGGAGCGGGCCTACCACCATCTTTTGGACAGCGAAGACGATATATTAAACTTTGCGAAAGAGATAGATTTTGAAGAGATCTTCTTTAAGAATACGTCAACAGCTTCATTATATGAGACGGGTCCTCAACACCCGTCTCAAAGTGATTACCGCATATTTCCCGTAGATTCACCGCAAGATTTCTTAAAACTACCCCTTCTTAGCCTCCCGGAAAAGCTTCGGGCGGGGGCAGTCATAGCTTTTCTGAAAACCTCACCATTTCTCTCCTTCTATGAAAAGCAGACAGCCCGCCAATTTTTAGAGAAAACGATGGGGAAGAGGGTGTGGGAAGTCTTGTGGCAAGAGCTTTTTCGGAAAAAGTTCGGTAAATATGCGGAAAATATTTTAGCCACTTTTATTTGGGCAAGGATCAAAAAACGGGCGAAGCAGCTGGGATACATCAAGGGAGGATTTCAGACGTTTATTGATTACGTGGAAGAGAAGGTAAAGGGTAAAGGGGTAAGCGTAAAGAAGGAGTATACGGTTTTAAATATCACAAAAAAACGCGGCGCTTTTGAAGTTTTATTTTTACCGTCAAGTCATCCTGAATTTATTTCAGGATCTGATTCAAAAAGACAGATGCTGAATCAAGTTCAGCATGACATCCATGAAAAAGAAGAGTATGACGTTGTCATATCAACGCTCCCAACAGTCATCATGGGAAAAATAACGAAAGATATTTTTTCACCATCTTACCTCGATCGTTTTACCAGGCTTGCCTATCTCCATGCGGTGGTTTTGATTTTGGAAACGAAAGAGCCAATTCTTAAAGATACCTACTGGCTCAACATCTGTACGCCAAAGATTCCCATCATGTTGGTAGCCCAACATACCAATTTCATAGACAAAAAATATTATGGAGGAAATAATCTTTCGTATTTCGCCTGGTATGTTGACCGCGATAATCCACTATTAAAGATGACCCCAAAGCAAGTTTTCAATTACGCCTTGCCATATATTAAAAAAGTTACAAGTTACGAGTTGCAAGTTGTGAACTATTATCACTTCATCGGTCCTTTTGCCCAGCCAATTTTCGATAAAGACTTCGTGAAAAATAAACCTGATTTTATAACTCCGGTGAAAAATTTCTTCATCGCAAATCTCGACATGACATATCCTTACGATCGGGGAACTAATTATGCAGTTAAATTAGGAAAAGAAGTAAGTGAGTTCATATAATTTTAATCATGAACAACAAGATCATCCTTTTTGATATTGATCGAACGATACTTGACACTGACAAAGTAATGAAGATTTTTACGGAAAAGATGCTGTTTATTCTTGGTAATCCGAATATTTCTGATTTTATGAAAGTTCGGGAAGAATATCTGAAACAGTTAGCTTATGATCGAGAATTTGTTCCGGAAGATTATATTAAAGCGATATCTAGAAAATTTCAATTTTCATATGAGCAGTCATTAATTGATGTTTTTTTTGATTCAGACAGTCAAAATATCTATAAAGAATCGGTCTATCCTGAAGTAAGAGATGTTTTTAAAACACTAACCTACAGAAAATACAGATTGGGTATTTTTTCAGAAGGTGAAAAAAAGTTCCAGAATCATAAATTTAGATCTTTACATTTAGGTGAATATTTGGATGACGATCTAATCTTTATTTTTAATGCAAAAAACAATAGCGAAGCATTAAAAAGAATACCAAGAAGCTCGATTATTGTTGATGACAAATTAAGAATATGTGAGTTTTTAGATAAAGCAGGAATAAAAACTATATGGATAAATAAAAAAGGACTGCCAGACAGTACAAATTTCCAAACGATACATTATTTATCTGAACTTAATAAGGTATTATAATATCCCCATGTTAAAGCAGAGCTCGCTTGCAGAAACAATCGACCTCCTCTCCAAACTCATCGTTTTTAATTCATATGATTTTCAGGCTTTCCTCAATAAACTCATCAGACTTATCCTCAAAATTATCCCCGTAGAATCCTGTCTTATCTATTTTTATGACAGAGAAAAAAAAGAACTGATTCTTATTGCTTCTAAGCAGCCACACCAAAAACTGCTCGGAAAAATCAAACTAAAGTGGGGAGAGGGAATAACCGGCTGGGTCGCAGCGAATAAGAAAACCGCGGTCCTCACAAAACAGGCGTACAAAGATAACCGCTTCAAATTTTTTAAGGAATTACCCGAAGACCGGTTCGAAGCTTTTTTGTCGGTTCCCATAATCGATAGAGAAGGAGTGGTTGGAGTGATCAACCTACAGAATAAAACTCCATTTCAGTTTACAAAAGATCAGGTAAGAGGTATCGAGGCAGTGGTGAAAATAATCGCTTCTGCATTCGAAAAGATTGCCCTCGAAAGAAAAGTCGATCACCTAAAGATGAAACTTGAGGAGAGAAAGATAATAGAGAGAGCAAAAGGAATCCTGATGGTGGAAAAAAATATTGATGAAAATAAAGCTTTTGCACTTCTTCGGACAGAAGCCATGCAAAAGAGAAAGACGCTAAAAGATATTGCAGAAGCCGTGGTGCTTGTCTACGGAATCACTCTGCCCCAATCTAATCAGAGTTGACAAACGACAGCGAAAATTCCTATAATTGAGAATTCTTCAGCGTTGAAGATCTTCTTTAAGACATTGTAGTCTTCATTTATTTATTACAAGTAAAAACCCATGGATACTCTATTGAAGAACTTTCTTGTGATTCCGTACTCACAGTTAGAAGAAATGAATCTGAAAGCAAAAGAAAAAGCGGAAAAACTTGACCCTAAAGAACTGGCTAAAGAATACATGAGCTATCTTAGAAAAGAAAAAAGAATAAAAGCTTTAACGATCTGTTTTTCTGATATCGAGGGAAGATTTCACATGCTGGACTATGATAAGAAATTCCTTCTTGATTCTTTTGACAACTTGACGTTCGACGGATCTTCGATTCGAGGTTTCAGTGTTCAAAAAGAATCCGATTTACGACTGGATATCGATTGGAGTAGCTTCCGTTGGCTACCCACAGACGTATTTGGTACGGGAAAAGTTATCGTGTTTGCAAACATTTTAGACCGTGATAAAAGCCTGTATCTTTCTGATTTTAGAGGATTGCTTAAATCATATACAAGGGAATTAAGGAAAGAACAAGGAGTTACCGCCTATGCATCTACAGAAACAGAAGGATTTCTCATAGAAGGCGTGAGTGCAGAGCAAAACTACTCCGAGGGCAAAGGTTTTACATTCGTCTCAAGCGGTGGATACTATCACTCGCTTCCCTTAGATATACTGCGTCAATTTATAGATCGGTCGGCAGAAGCACAGCGGGCTATGGGATTTCGCAATGAAAAGGATCACCCGGAAGTAGCCCCCTCGCAGTTTGAGTTGAATTTCGCATATTCGGAAGTGGTGAGAGCCTGTGACAATATCCAGCTTTACAAACTTGTGTGTAGACAGATTGCGCGAAGCATGGGTTTGACCGCCTCTTTCTTGCCCAAGCCGGCTGTCGGGATAAACGGAAGCGGGATGCACTTGAATCTATCGTTTGGAAAAAAAGGGAAGAATATTTTTTATGAGAAAAAAGGGATGGAAGGGTTATCAAAGGACGCATGGGACGTGATCTATAAGGTCCTGAATCATGCGAAAGAAATCTGTTTGGTTCTCAATCCAAGTGTTAATGCCTACCGGCGTCTTGATCCTCACTTTGAGGCGCCCAACCAGATCAAAGTATCTCCGATTGATCGCGGATCGATGATCAGAATTCCTGTTGCCAATGAGAAAAGTGCACGAATAGAGATCCGCTCGGTTGCTCCTGATGCAAATCCATACCTTGTTTTGTATACAGTACTTAAAACAGCTTTTTTGGGAGGGAAGCCGAAAAAACCGGAAAGGGATATAAATCAATACCTGCCGGGTAATATCTACGAAGCGATGGATTACTTTGCAAGAAGCCGCTTTGTAGAAACGATTCTGGGAAAGGAAAATAAAGAAAAGTATCTCAGCTACAAAAAATCAGCAGCTGATCGAAGCCCAAAGGATCTCGGAACACTAGTCAAAACATCAGAGGTGATTTTTCATCACGAAGTAACCAATCAGATGATCTGGAATAGGTTTTAGGTGGTATACTGTTAAGCATGAAGTTTGTCATTTTTCATGGTTCGTTTGGAGGACCAGGGGGAAATTGGTTTCCCCAATTAAAGGAGAAGCTAGAAGTTTTAGGACAACAGGTGATCTCCCCACAATTTCCAATCGAAGACTGGGAAGCACTTAATAAAGCCGGTCTACAGACTAAACCCAAGAAGCAAAATCTTAAAAACTGGCTCGGTTTTTTCCAAAAGAATGTCCTTCCTCAATTGAAAAGAGGGGAGAAACTCTGTTTTATCGGGCACTCATTAGGGCCGCTTTTTATTCTCCACATAGTTGAAAAGTTCAACTTACAGCTCGATTCGGCAATCTTTGTCAGTCCATTTTTTATGAATCCTCCTGACCTTTGGCAATTTGACCTTGTAAATAGTAGTTTTTTCAGCGTCAACTTCAATTTTGATAGACTAAAAAAGTTAATTCCTACCTCTTATGTTTTATATTCAGACAGCGATCCTTATGTGAATACGAATCAATCGATATTGTTTGCGAAAGCATTGGAGAGTTCGACTATTTTCGTTCGGAGAGCGGGACACATGAACAGCGAAGTAAACTTGAATGAATTCCCTCTCGTGTATGATCTATGCACCACAAGATTAGACCTTTCTTTATATCAAAAATATTTAGTGTTGTTACGAGAAAGGCATTCTTCAGACTATATACGAAGTAAATATGATACGACTATCCACTTGTCTCCTGCTGATTTAGATAGAGAAGGAAAGTTTCATTTCCAAAATCTCAAGGAATATGGATTCGCTACCTTCATGAGCGGTTCTAAAAACTGGGACCCCCATGGAGTATATTTTGAGGAAGGAAGAAAAGCGGCAAGACGGATAGGAGATCTCACCAGAGTTTTTTTGGTCGAACGATTATCCAACCTAAAAAGAAAAATTCTTAAGGAGCAAATCAAAGCCGACTTACAGGGAGGTCTAAAAGTATATATATGTATGCTTGATGACATACGCGCGCATGGTGATGAGCCCGATTTCGGCATCTGGGATTATGACTATCTCTGCACAATCTATTACGACAAAAAAGGTGAGATGAAGGAATTCGTTCTCGACAGCAGAAAGCAAGTAATTGAGAAAGCAAAAAGATGGAGAGATATTATTCTTAAAAAATCTGTCAGAATTCACAATCTTGATAAAGACATCGACAAATTTATTAAAACGCAGTCTTCGTAATGTTATGAAATTCACAGTAAGAAAGTTAATTCAAAAAGATTTGCCTCAACTTGTCGAACTTCTGAACAAAACTCTTGATGAGGCGTTCATCCATTATCAAAAAAGGACAAGACAGGCATACAAACGATTGTCAGACATAAAATACTACACGAGAGTATTAAAAAGGAAGACGTCGATAGCTCTTGGTGCTTTTGCTAAAGGCAAGATACTGGGGTTTATTTCACTTGAAAGCAAAGATGGCGGAGTAGGGCTTGTCGAATGGTTCATCGTCGACAAATCATATCGTGGTAAAGGTCTCGGCACGGCGCTCATGGCGCGGCTTGAGAAAGAAGCTATCAGTAAATACTACCACCATATTTTTCTCTACACTGAGACGAAAAAGAATATAGAATTCTATAAAAGACGGGGTTTTGAATATGTGGGTCTGCAAAAAAAGTCATGGTTTGGAGAAGACGAACATATGATGCAAAAAATATTGCGAGACAAACCTTTTCACGAGATGTTTGAGCGGTACCTTAGGGAATAATATACTATAATACCTTTTATGAAACTCGAAGCAATCCCGATCAAAAAACCGGCAGAAATCAATTTTATTCTCGCACAGTCGCATTTCATCAAAACAGTAGAGGATGTGCACGAGACTCTGGTTGAGGCGGTTCCCGGGATTCAGTTTGGTCTCTCATTTTGCGAAGCCTCAGGTCCGCGCACGATCAGAACTTCCGGAACGGACAAAGAAATGATCAAGCTCGCAGTCGATAACGCCAAGCGAGTAGGATGTGGTCACGCTCTTTTTATTTTCCTCAAAAATGCATTCCCCATAAACGTATTAAATAGAATCAAAACAATCTCCGAAGTTGTAGGGATATATTGTGCAACAGCCAATCCAACCGAAGTCGTTGTCGCCGAGTCAAAACAGGGAAGAGGAATCATGGGAGTCATCGATGGCGGATCTCCTGCCGGAGTCGAGAAGGAGGAAGAGGTAAAAGAAAGAAAAGAACTCCTTCGCAAGTTTGGCTACAAGCTTTAGTCAAAATCTTTCTAATTTAAACTTCCAGGGACTATTATTTCAAAAGGTTTTTTATTGGGTCCATAAGCTTTAGGCCCGTCTTTATTTACATAGCGCGTAATATTATCCATGTAGTAAGGTGGTTTTGATTCTTGAATTTTTCCGATTATGTAATATGTAGTTGCCATCATTGCGGCAAAATCAAAATCATCTGGCAAATAAATATCCCAACGATGTTTTGGGTCACCGAAAAATTCATTTTTTTGTCCTAAAGAAATTACCAACTCTTGAGGTGTGCGAATAACAAATTTTGCATGTCTAGCATGTCCTTGACTAAAGGCCCTCAGCGAAACATGCGGACCAAAAAGCTCACTTTTTTTAATATCGATAAATTGGCAAAGTGGCGCGAATCGATCAGGGACAACAAAAGCGAAACCGGTATGTTTAGAAAAACCTGATGGGAATGCCAGCTTTTGAATAAATGCTTTGATTTTTGAAGGGTTTTCATTCGTTGCCCCCAAAATCATACCCATATATGTCGATACATTATACGTATACGGTTCTGGAATAGATTGAAATACAATAACCTTATCAGCGATTTTTGCTCCATCTGAATGGGCTTTGGTCGTTAGTAATGTTGTTTTAAAACCAAGTTTTTTTGCCAATTCTATTTCCCAAACAGAGTCTTTACTTCCAGATGCAGATATTACAACAACATCTTTTAATGACCCATCTTTAGTCTTTTTGGGAGTTTGTTGTAAGACCGTTCTAAACGTACTTTCATCTGCTAATGTTGTATTTTTTCCTGAAAAAAGAACTACTCCTGTGTTGTAAGCATTTCCTGATCCGACAACAAAAGGTGAATTAAACTGTTGAACATCGACTGATGGGGGGGCATCTTTGATGAAAAAATCAAGGGCCTGAATGACTATTTGATCAAGTGTAAATAGTTTCATATTATTCGATAAAAGTTTTTAAAACTATTGACGGTGTTACAGCTTTAATTATATATGAACCCACTTGTTGAGGTAAAAAACAAGAGTGGCCACTTGAAAGTTTTAGAGTATTTTCTTCAGTTTTTATTTCCACACACCCCTCTCGCACAAACAAATGATTGAAAGAATTCTCAGTTTGATAAGTCATGACGTCTTGGACTTCAAGAATATCGAGACAGTAATAATCAGTAGTCAAAAGCCTTGTCCCTTTTCTCGACTGTCTCATATTGTCAAGATTATTATGAGTGGGGTCTGTATCAAGTAACTTAAAGTAATCTTCTATCGCTATTTTTCTTATACTTCCGTCGTCTTTTATTTTTCCCTGGTCGAAAGAGCGAATCGTCGAAACAGGATCCATCACATCCTGCTGGACTTCGTATACGACATTGCCTTGGGGAAACTTTTGTTTGTTTTCTTCCCAAGAATGATGAAGTCCTCCGATAGACAAATCAATCAGATCGAACTTTTTAACTTCGTGCACGTTAATAAACTGCCAGGGATTACTATTCTCAATATATTTTTTTGCTTCTTTTTTTGCGTCTTCCAAAGCTAATGATTTATTCATGACTTTGTTTGAAAGATATTTCATGTAGTCGTCTATTGCAAAGCAAGCTTTTTTATAAGCTTCTAAGTTACAATTTTTTTTGATACCAAAGGTGATCAATCCGTCCTCAAGGTAGTACCATGATTCCGGCTTTGACTTCCAGTGTGGATGAGAAACACCGGGCTTGATATGAAGTTGAAAAGAATTGCCAAACGCCTGATTTATCTTGATGAGAAGTGGCATTTTGCCGAACTTTTCCAAGACGTCTTTTCCAAGGACAGCAGAAGGATTCTCCTTTACGAGGTTCTCAAGTGTGATCGAATCGACTCCTTCTTTGTATTGTTTGCTTTCAGCTGAAATATCCGGTTTATCGGCAAAACCAAATTCGGGAAGAAACGATGTGTTAGTAGAATCATGTAGGGTAAGATGGAGTTTGGATTGGCCAAATAATTCATAACTCTGCCCTATCTTTTTATTTCTTAAGTTATTGATGGAGAGCAATTTTTTTAATGAAAGAATATAGTTTCCCCCCCACGTAGGTTGTTCGATGAGTTTAGGAATAATGAGGTATGCCTTATGTGCAGGCTTCATAGAAGAGTATAATATCATAACAACTCTTTTTAGTATAATACAATGCAATGAGTAAAGAAAAGTTAGTAGTTCTGCTGCGCGCGCTTCGTGTCAATCAATGGATCAAAAATCTTGTTGTTTTTACGGCTATTGTATTCTCGGGGGCGCTTTTTGTTCCCGATGCATTCGCCAAAGCCCTTTTTGCTTTTTTTGTTTTTTGTCTGCTTTCATCGACGTCATATGTGCTTAATGACATCATCGATTATCCCTATGATAAAAAGCACCCGATCAAAAAATTCAGACCCATCGCTTCAGGAAAAATAAGTATACCGGAGGCGACATTTATCGTTTTTATACTCACCTTAGCCTCGCTCATCATCGCATTATTTTTTTCAATCCCATTTTTTCTTTTGAGTCTTGTCTTTATTCTTCTCCATTTTTTTTACTCACTTTATCTCAAAAAACAACCGGTCATTGATATCTTTACCATTTCGATCTCTTTTATGATCCGGACGATTGCAGGTGAAGTGGCAACGGGTTATCATATCCCTATCTGGTTACTCTACACGATTTTTTTCGGGTCACTCTTTATGGCGACGGTCAAACGCGATGCAGAACTGGCAAGTCACGGGGCAGAAGCGAGGATTTCTCTTGATCGATACAAGGCTCATCTTCTCGATTTTCTTACCAATGCGTTTGCAACGGGGACGATTCTTGCTTATGCCTTTTATACTTATGTGGAAAAACCACCCCGCATTCCCACGATTTTTTCCGACCTAATGAATAGCTGGTTGCCGAATTTTGAAGCGAGAAGATGGATGATGGTGTCGATCCCGCTTGTCGTGTATGGGATAGCTCGTTATGCACAACTCCTGTATGAAAAAGCTGAAGGTGAAAGGCCGGAGAGGATTGTGACAACAGACAGGCCTCTTATTATTACCATGGTCTTGTGGGGAATATTTGTCATCGGATTGATCTACGTCTTCTAAGTCAAAAAGCAAAATTCAAAAGGTAGAATCACAAATAAAAATTGAAAACTTTTTGCTTTTAAATAGTGATTTTGATTTTTGGCTTTTAAATTTTGAATTTAGTTTTGCGAATTATAAGCGATTGCAATTTCTTAATGTCTCATACATAATAGAGGCGTTACTAATTTCGTAAACTACTTTTTCATGAAAACTTCACATAAAAGTAACGGAGAAGGAAATATGGGGCCAAAAAAACAGGCAGTTATGCTTGCGATTGATCAAATTCAAAAACAATTCGGCAAAGGATCGATCATGCGTTTAGGGGATAAACAGGTTACTGCAGTTGACGTGCTGAAAACCGGAATATTACCTTTAGATATAGCGCTCGGGGTGGGAGGAATCCCGAGAGGAAGAATCATCGAAATTTTTGGACCTGAAGCTGCCGGAAAAACTACAGTCTGTCTTTCTCTTATCGCAGAAACCCAGAAAGCGGGAGGAATAGCAGCATTCATTGATGCAGAACATGCGCTTGATCCAGCCTGGTCAAGAATTATAGGAGTCAATCTCGATGATCTTCTTGTTTCGCAGCCGGATACAGGAGAACAAGCTTTGGAAATTGCAGAACAGTTGATCCGATCAGGTGGCGTGGATTTGGTTGTCGTAGATTCCGTTGCGGCTCTTGTTCCACGATCCGAAATTGAAGGCGAGATGGG
>Ga0155156_141_pt1 | contig 10401 bp, 5 predicted proteins | sample RifCSPhighO2_01_FD_106124 | JGI IMG/M metagenome (GOLD analysis project Ga0155156, IMG submission 106124) | Candidatus Roizmanbacteria bacterium RIFCSPHIGHO2_01_FULL_39_8
GTTAATAGGTATCGGTAGCACCGCCCCAGATAATAGACTCGATGTTAACGGAGCGATGGCTCTTGGCTCGTATGGTGCTTCTCTTACAAATAGCACTGCGCCCAACAATGGACTTATCGTAAGCGGAACCGTAGGAATTGGCACCTCTTTACCGGCAAGCGGTTTTACGCTTGACGTTAATGGTAGAATTCAAATGAACATCAGCAATACGGTCAATACTCAAATTGGAGTATGTAAAAATGTAGCCGATTCTGGAGGCATAGAATCAAACGTTGAGCTTGGCGACTGCTCGGGTACACCATCTGATATCGCAGAATACTATCCGGGTGAAGAAGGGTTACTCCCAGGTGATGTAGTCAGTCTTGCCGATGTAAATGGCAAACACAAAGTAGTCAAGTCGGGGAAAGCCTATGATCCCAAGATTTTAGGAATTGTCTCGACCGATCCTGTGGGACAGTTTGGGAAGCCACTCGGCTATAGTACTATTCCCGAGGAAGACAATCCTGTCGCCATTGGACTTGCAGGAAAGATTCCGATCCTGGTCAGTCTGGAAAATGGACCTATCGCAATCGGTGACGGTCTTGCAGCTTCAAGTAAAGCCGGTATAGCAATGAAAGCTACTCAGTTTGCCAGAGTAGTAGGTTATGCGCTCGAATCCTTTGATGGATCGGTCATAGTTTCAGAAGGAGTGAGATTCCAGGAAAGAGACAGGTCTACACAAATTATGAAATACAATGATGAACCTGTTGACCCGACCGAACCGGGAGTGGGAAAAATACTTACTTACTTTAACCTGTCTTATTATTATCCCGAACTCGCCCTGAATCAAAATGGCGCTGTAAGTTCAGAAAATATCTCAGGAGTTCCACCTGATACGGTTACGAATTCGTCCTCATCCAGCGCTGAAATAAGTAGTCTTACGGAACAGATAAATGAACTGTCCGATAAAGTGGCAAGTATTTCTGCAAATCTTGCTGATTTGACAAGTCAAGGCCTATCTTTTGGACCGGCTCCAGACACGGCAAGCATATCAGCAACATTGGCAAATCTTAACGACCGTGTAAATTTCCTAGAACAGATTAATATAGTGGATCAAACATCGAGCTCTTCCGCGAGTATTGCGTCGACCTCTGCCACACTCGATCAACTGACCGTTTACGGAACCAGCAGTCTCTTTGATGTATCGATACTTAATAAATTCACGGCCGGTCTTCTCACGATCGACGGAATTGCAAGCGATGGAGCATCACTGTCGACTCTCGGAGTCCCACTCAAACTGCAAAACAATTTGTCTGCTCCGATTGAATTCATGGGTGCAAAAGTGAGCATTGATACTCAGGGTAATTTGAATGTGCAAGAAATCGTCAGAGCGAAAAAATTCGAAGTCGACACATCAGATATAGCTGCAGCTAGCGCCGGAAAAGCCGAGATACCTGCACATACAACCGAGCTCGATGTAGAGACCACAGCCCTTACTGAGGAGTCTCTTATCTTTGTCACCCCCGAGGGGGAACCGGTTCCGTTATCAGCGGAAAAAACGGGCGTGAATACATTTACCATTAGACTGGAACATGGACTTCCCGCAAAACTAAGAATTAACTGGTGGATTATAAATTAAGACCATATCCAAATGAATCCTAATTATATTCGAATAAATCCGAATAAAAAAAATATACCTATCTATTCGGATATCTCACCTATTCGGACTCATTCGGGGCGTAACATCGTTTATCCCGAGCTTTCTTACAAAATTATCGGAATACTTTTTGAAATTCATAACGAGTTAGGCTCTCGATATCAAGAAAAATATTACCAAAGGGCGATTGAACTGTCCCTAAATGAAAATCATATTCTATTTGAAAAAGAAAAAATGGTACCATTAATATTTAAAGATATAACTATTGGTAAATACTTTTTAGATTTTGTGATCGAAAACAAAATCGCATTGGAAGTAAAAACAATAGACTTTTTTACAAAAAAAGACTGGAGACAGGTAAAAGGTTACTTAAAATCTGCAAATTTGGAACTGGGAATTCTCGCTAATTTTAATAGCGAACGATTAGTCTATAAACGCATTCTAAACTCTAATTTTTTACATTCGGATTCATTCGTTAAACATTCGGATCGATTTGGATGATTAAATATGGTGTTTTTTGAACCAGTAAGACAAGACAATTCACACGTCCGTAAGGAATCATCTGGATTCTTTGGAAAAATATTCCGTCCAATTCGGATGTTTCCTTTATTCGGATTGATTCGTATGAAGCTTAATCTCAGAACACTTCTGCTCTATGTCACTAGTGCAGTCGTTATAGTCGTAGCCGCTGTTATCTTCTATCTCAATTTCGCCAAAAAATCGGCGGCGGCCTGGTTTGATGACAACTGGAGCTATAGACAAACTGTCACAATAACAAATAGTGGATCGAATCAGACCGACTTCCAGGTTTCTTTCACCCTCGATACCGAGACGCTCATTAATAATTCCAAAATGCAGGCCGACTGTGACGATGTCCGTGTAACCGATCTAGGAGGAAATATACTTCCTCACGTCATAGAAGAAGGATCTGCTCCGTGTGATAACTCAGCCACAAAAATTTGGGTCAAAGTCCCTTCGATTACAACCTCCGGGGCAATCATTTATATGTATTATGGAAACCCTGTTGCGCTTAATACAGAGAGCGGTATTCAGGTCTTTGATTTTTTTGATAATTTCAATACAAATTCATTGGATAATTCGAAATGGAGACCTTCGCAAGATGGGTCTTCAACTCCGGCCAGTTATTCTTTCTCTGGTGGAGCTATGACTATCACTACAGGAAGCATTTATACTCCAGATACTCAGCTATCTGACTCCCGTTCGTATATGTATGAATATAGAACCCAATGGTCCTCAACAGTAGTAACTTACTCGGGTCTAATGATTGCGAATGTACCAGGAACTCAAGGCGGCAATGCTGGCTCGCATAAACTCATCTATATGATGTCAAATTCCGGAACAAGTATAGCCCAAAGAGGCTGGGCTGCAGACGGAACAGTTGCCTCCTACAATCTTGCAAGCGATATGGCCTTATACACGCCTACTGCTGCCACTTACTATGTTGATGGTTTTTCTATGGATAGCTCCCAGATCAAATTTTGGAACAACGGATCCCAAACCGGAACGACCGTTACCGGAACTTGGACAGCTGCTCCGTATCTTTATTTAGGCTATTTTGTTGGTGACAACTCTTTAACTACTAATATAACTGACATTACAGTCGATTGGGTTCGGGCAAGGAAATATGCTTCGACTGCCCCTTCAGCCAGTATCGCTTCAGAGGAAAAATCTCTTGGACCTGTGTCTTATTGGAGATTCGATGATGGACAAGGGACAAGTGCTCAAGATTCTTCCCAAAACAACAATGATGGAACCTTAGCTGCTTCAACCGCTACTCCCACCTGGCAAACTGAAGATTTTTGTGTTTCAGAAAAATGTCTCCTTTTTGATGGAAGCAATGATTATGTGAGTGTGGGAAATGTTACAAGCCTTAGCTTTAACGGTACTGCACCGTTTACTCTACAAAGCTGGGTCAAACCCACAACTTCGACACAAACGACTAAAATTATCACCAAATATAATAGTGGTGTAGCCGGAGATTTTTATCTTGGTTTGGTAAGTGGCAAAGCAATTGTTCATCGTGAAGTATCTCCTTATACCCTTACTGGTAGCACAACCCTTCCTCTCTCAGAATGGTCGCTTATCACCGGAGTTTATGATGGGACAAATCTTAACCTCTATGTTAATGGTAAACTTGATGCTGGTCCACAAGCTTCAGGCTCGATTACGAGCACCTCGACTGGGGTTCTTATCGGCGCAATGTATAGTTCTAGTTCTCCCGCTAGTTTTTTTGCAGGATTTCTAGACGAAACAAAAGTCTATGATTATGCCCGTTCAGCCGATCAAATCAAACTTGACTACAATAACTCGGGTATAAATAAGGGTGCGGGAGTTCGAGCTGGGCAACCTCCGGAAAACAACTATCAAGCTTTGAATAATGGATTGGTGGGATATTGGAAAATGGATGAAAGCTCCTGGACAAATAACTGTTCTACAACTTCTGTTACAGATTTATCAGGAAACGGAAATAATGGAAAAGCTTGTCCAAATAGTACCGGACCAACTGGTGGCGCTGTCGGAAAGTTTGGATACGCGGGAGATTTCGACGGAACGAATGACTACGTGTCTGTCGCTGATACGACTACCCATGAACCAGCAAATATTAGCTTTGGAGCCTGGATATATGAAGACGTTACTGGAGATTCGTGGCTTATTGAAAAACACACTTCAACTCCAGACGACTATACGCATGGATATGTTTTGAGATTAAACAGTGATGATACAATTCAGTGTTGGATCGGTAACGGGACCACATCAGCCGTAGCTAACACGGCAATTTCAGCTACTGTTTGGACTCATGCACTTTGTACTTACGACGGGGACAAAGTTCGTTTGTACCTAAATGGTGAACTTAAAAGCACGTCTTCATCACTAGGAGGAAGTATTGACTACACCAGTGTAGGCCATCTCACTTTAGGAGCAGACTCGCAAGGAACTCGACGTTTTAATGGTAAATTAGATGAAGTAAGGATTTATAACCGAACTCTAACTCTTTCTGAGGTTGGACAACTCTACAACTTTGCTCCAAGGCCGGATGCATATTGGAAGATGGAAGAAAACGACGGAAATAGAGTTGATTCTGTCGCAGGACTCACTATGTCTACTGCAACAGGTACCGTATCACGAAGAGGTGGGAAAATAGGAGCTGCAGCATACTTTCCCAATACCGCAGGTCAGTACCTTAATATGAATGACAGTGCAACGGTCTCTATGGGAAATTTAGACTTTACTGTTGAAGCATGGTTTAGGATGGCTTATAAAGGAGATATTCGAACTATTCTTGATAAAGGATCTGGTGCTGGAGCAACAAATCAAGAATATACTTTATATTACGATTCTGTCGATGACCGGTTTGAATTTCAAATATCCGATGGATCAACCTCAACTACCGTAGGAGCAGCCTCATTAGGGTCGCCTTCTGCTGGTACCTGGTACCATGTTGCCGGCTGGTATGACTCAACCGCTAACTATGTTGGCGTCACAATTAACGGGGCTTACACTGATAAGACTTCTCAAACAACTGGATCCCAGAATACCGCAGGCCAATTTACCGTCGGAGCAAACCGTATCGGCTCTAGTCATCACGCCGGCGAAATTGACGAGGTAAAAGTATATCGGTACCTTCGTACCACTAAACAAATCGTCGAGGACATGAACGCCGGCCACCCGGCTCCTGGTAGCCCAGTCGGAAGTCCGGTGGCCTACTGGAGGCTTGATGAAGGATACGGAACTACATCGTATGATACGAGCACGAATGCAAATAATGCGACGTTAAAGAATATCGCCTCACCTGCCACGTCCAATTCAGGGTGGTCACAAAATGGAAAATTTGCTAAAACGCTCGTCTTTGACGGAAGCAATGATTATTTATATTCGGCAAATAGCGGAAGTCTCCAACCGGCAAACTTCACCATCTCTGCTTGGCTCAAAACAGCTAATCTCGCAACTGACATGGGAGCTTTGGAAAAACCATATGCCGGACCCGGATGCTATAGGAGTTATGTGTTGGGTACCAATAACGGTTCTTGGACCGTTGGTACAACTAATGGTTCTAGTACTTATTACAACGCAACTGACACTGTTTCGTTAACAGCAAACGAGTGGACTCACGTTGTAGGAACGTTTGACGGGTCCAACATAAAACTGTACGTAAATGGAATTCTCAAAGCAACTACTGCAGCTTCTGTCACCGTCCTTTACGATTCAGATCCACTCCTAATTGGAGCGGTAAGCTGCGACGGAACTGGCGGGCCGACTCAAGGATATTGGAATGGCTTGATTGATGAAGTAAAAATCTACAGTTCCGCTCTCACTGCAGATCAGATCAAAGTTGATTACAACCGCGCTCAAGCGGTCCAGTTTGGGGTCTTGGGAACTTCGACTTCAGATGGAAAAACCGCTTCTGATTCGGCGGCTACTTCCTACTGCGTACCAGGTGATACCTCAACCTGTAATCCGCCTAAAGCCGAATGGAACTTCGAGGAAGGTAGTGGAGCTACGGTGTATGACACATCCGGAAATGGAAATAATGGTACGTGGAATGCTTCCACATCAGATTACCGAGCAGGCAAAATTGGAAAAGCAATGTACGCCGATGGAACTACTGAATATATAGACATTTCGGCCAACAGTTCGATCCCAAATAGGACTACATACACCATCACTTTCTGGGCGAAATTTGGGAGTACCACTTATGCACGAATGGGAAGATGGATAGACCCCAATTACGATTGGCTATTTGAGTGGACAAGTAGCACCATAAAAGGTTACGCCATGCCTTCGTCAGGAAATGTGTGTGTTGCCACATCGGGAAGTTTAAGTATCAATACATGGTACTATGTAGCTTTAACATTCACTAATTCCACTACAGGATGTACTTTATATATTAATGGTCAATCAGTGGCAGCTGGAGCGAGTGGAGGATTTGGAGGGGCTACCGGAAGTACTATAAGACTATGGAGTGGTAACGCAGGATCAATTAGATATGGCGATCAAATAAGAATCTACGACTATGTTCGTAGCCAAGCGCAAATCCTTTGGGAATACAACAGAGGTGCTCCAAGCGCATACTGGAAGCTTGATGAATGCCAGGGATCAACTACCTATGACTCCTCTGGAAATAGCCTCTCGGGTACGATATACCCCGGAAGTGGTGGAGAGACGTCTATCGGAGACTGTAATACGTCAAGCACCATGTGGGGAAGCGGACAACCGGGAAAATGGAATTACGCCCTTGACTTTGATGGCACCGATGATTACATCACGGTTGCAGATAATGCCTTGATTGAGGCTACGAGTAAGAATTTTACCGCGTCTGCTTGGATATACCCGAACGCTGTGTCTAGTAATATGGCCGTTGTCGCAAAGGGAACCTGCGGCGTTTCATGGAGTGATTATGAGCTTCTCACCACGGGTACGAATCTTCAGTTTACCTTTAGTACAAGCGGTGGGGCAACGAGTACCGTGACAGGAACAAAAACACTCAGTACCAATACCTGGTATCACGTCGCAGGAACCTATGACGGTTCGAATTTGAAAGTATACGTCAATGGAGTGCTTGACAATTCCGCAGCCTCGACTAACACACCAAACGATACTACCGATGTAATGGCAATCGGTGGTCGCACCACGAATGGAAGTGTGGGCTGTGGAAGCGTCAGCAACCAACACCCTTTTGACGGAAAAATTGATGACGTTAAAATCTTTAACTATGCTTTGACAAATTACCAACTGCTGACGGAGTTTAATCAAGGCTCTGCAGTCCGTTTCGGCCCAAATACTGGAGCACCATAAATGTGATCTGAATCGTTGTTAACTCCTTTAAGTTCCTTTAGACTCCCTTATATGTCAGATCAGGATAAAGCGATCAAGGAACTGATCGAAAGAACCAGAAAAGAACTGGAAGAAGCAAAAAAACCACATGCAACTTCAAGAAGTTGGAAAAGTCCGCAAGGGTATAAATTTCTCTTCCCATGGAGTAACGCAGTATTGCTTCGTATTTTGATTCGGAAACTTACCGAGACCTTGCCCAGATCTGAATACAGGTCTAAAGCTCAAGTAGATGATGCAACTAGATCAGTGGTTGCAAACATTGAAGAAGGCTATAAAAGATCAACGACAGGTGAATATATTCGATTCCTTGGATTTTCCCAAGGCAGTTTGGAAGAAGTAAAAGGAGATATTGAAAGACTAATGCAAGACGGATTTCTAAAATCTGTTCCAGAGAGTAAACTAACTGACTTTGGTATCGATCTAAAACTTTGGAATCTTTGGGCTAGAAATCCCTTAAACTCCTCTAGAATCCTTTATTTTCCTTTAAAATTCTCTAAGGGAATCTATAGGAACTTAAAGGACATTAAGGGAGATAATTTAACTTATGAAGTCTTTATGGAACTAATTAACAAGACTGATTGGTTACTTCGAAGACTCGTCCGGTCTCTTGAACAAAAACAAGACGACCTAAAACTTTGCCTCGCCGGTCTCAAATAAATTCCTTTAATTTCCTTCCAGTTCCCTTAATCTTTCTTTAGCCACTTGGTCATCCGGATTCAACTCCAACGCCTTCGTGAGTTCCTTTTTGGCTTTCTCTTTTTGACCTAAATTCAAATAGACAATCGCCAATCTCCTACGGGGAGCAGCATTAGAAGGTGAAACAGCTACCGCTTTTTGCATATACTCTAGTGCTCTTTTATAATCCTTCCGGTCAGAATAAATAAGTCCAATATTTACATATGCTTGCCATATATTCGGATTGAGCTCGATTGCTTTTTCGAACATCGGCATGGCCAAATCATCTCTTTTTTTGATCCGATACAGAACCGCGAGGGCATGATATGCATCCACATAATTGGGATTGAGTTTCAAGGCAATCTTCAATTCGAGTTCTGCGCTTCTGTATTCTTTTCGGCGGGAATATACATCGGCTAAATTGAGGTGGACAATCGGACTTGAAGGAGCGCTTCTTGCCGTTGCAAACCATAGATTATCAATGTTTTTCCAATCGGTATTTCTCATCTGTGTCCTGAGTGTCAGCAATATAACGATGAATACGGTAAAAAAAATTACTACATACATTTGCCACTTGCTTTTAACCAAACCGGTAAGTACGTATGCAAATACAAAGATAATTCCGATAGACCCTGCATACACATAGCGCTCGGCAACGAGCGAGGTTAGCCTAAAAGGAGTCAACACAGGTAAGAGCGAAGTTAAAAAAAAACTCAGCCAAAAAAAAAGAAGTCGGCTTTTTTTCCATAAGAATAAAGTCACGCAAATGAAGGCAAGGAAAATAAAAAGCGAAACAAAGTATTCTGTGTAGCTATAATAATGCTCCGTATGAAAAAAAGTTAATTTGTCTGGCCATATCAAAAGAAGCAAATAGGAAGCTACAACAATTGGGACCTGAAATAATGGATTGCGCAATCTGGCCAAACCGCTTCTTTGGCCAAAAGATGAAGTCAGATGTTCAACACGTGTAGTAAGTCCTAGCCAAAGAAACAAAATAATCCATACCACAGACATAAAAAAATAAGGGATAATTCGCTTCCAATTGCCTCTCATGTTTCCCAAACTCAACTCATATACGAAAAGGACTATGGGTAAAACCACCGCTTTTTCCGATGTCGAAAGCGCCAAGAGAAATGATAAAAGAGACCCACCTACGCTAAAGCTACGGCGGGCAGGTAAGAGATATAATAAGAACGAAAGAAGCATGAAAAAAGTATATTCCGCATAAATCCCCCCCGATATCCAGGTGACTGATTCGGTAAGGATCGGATGAACAGCAAAAAGCGAAGCCGCCACTAATGATGTTTTTTGTTTTTCCGTCATCAGGTAACCGATGAGGTAGACCAAAAAAACGGTTCCAAGATGAAACAAGATGTTGAATATCCTAAACACCATGGGGTCTGCTCCCCCAATCTGATACGCGACAAAGTAAACAATATTTCTCGCAAAAAAAGGAGACAAAATATAGCCAACGTTTCTTATCGCAGGATTATTCGGTATTGAGGCGATATCATCTGAGATAAAAGCATTAGACAGCGAGTTAAAATAGGCAACAAATACCAAAAATGGAAGGAGTAAAAAGGCAACAAAGTGTCTTTTAACAAAGGTCATTTTAGATATCATACACTATTTCCGCAAGGTGCTTTTTAGGAGTGCGGGTATGAAGTGCCCTCGGAGAGAATTGAACTCCCATCTTACCCTTAGGACGGGTCTGCTCTATCCGTTGAGCTACGAAGGCTGCCCACTATTCTACCAAGATTCCGGATAATTAGCCACACTCCACTCTTACTTTATTTCATTGCGAAAGTTGGCTGACCCACATCTGAGCTAGCTTGTCTCTTGGTTCTATCTGTAACACTTTTAGGAACTCCTCCATCGCCTTATCTTTTTCTTTTAGATTGTAGTAGATGATTCCGAGATTGCGATGCAGTGCATAATTTTCCGGGACAATGGCGATCGCTTTTTGTATTTGCTCTTTTGCCTCCATATATTTTTTTTCGTCAAAGTAAAGTGAGGAGAGATTGAGATACGACTGCCACAGGCCGGGATTCAGACTCACTGCCTTTTTATATTCTCCTATAGCCACATTTTGTCTGCCCGTGTCTTTATATATATTTCCCAGATTGTGGTATGCATCTGCATAGTTCGGGTTCAGTTGTATTGCGATTTTCAGCTCTTTCTCTGCACTTTTATAATCCTTTCTCCCTACATACACTCCTGCCAAATTATTATGGGAA
>Ga0155156_116_pt1 | contig 10337 bp, 8 predicted proteins | sample RifCSPhighO2_01_FD_106124 | JGI IMG/M metagenome (GOLD analysis project Ga0155156, IMG submission 106124) | Candidatus Roizmanbacteria bacterium RIFCSPHIGHO2_01_FULL_39_8
ATATCACTCGAAGACCATACATATATTTTCCCCCAAAATCGTAGCCCCGACCCGGATCGAGTGGACCGGGGTGTTGGTTAATAATTCTTCCGTGGTACTCTTTTATGATTGATTCTGGAGTGAGAGGCAGCCAACCATTTTGCGAGATCAGATCAATGTCAAATTTTTTCAAAATCCGTAATAATTTTTGGCTGAAAGACGCAATCAGATTTTTATTAAACCGGACGATGGCTATATTTTTTGCAGCAATTCCCAGTTTTCGTGCCTTCTCAATTCCACCTGCATTAGGTCGACTTGAAATAATGAGTGCTGGATCAATCATATTTTTTAACTCTCCATAAAAACCAGCTTTAAGAATGGATTCCATTGTCGTGCCACCTCCAGAGATTAAAATGGCTATTTTTAGTGGACGTTTTTTCATGAAATTATAGTTGGTGGCGAATGAATCTCTCCTGCTCGAGAAATTGGATAGTGACCGGTGACGCAACCTCCGCATCCGCCATTAGCAAGAAATATTTCGTCTTGATCTTTCGGCACAACAATATAATTGGATAAAAGTCTTGCTTTGATAAAGCCACGATTGCTGATGTAACGGATACTACTGGTACCAAGTTCCTTGGCAATTTTTCCTGAATCACCATTGTGACGAGAAGCAATAAGCTCTTCGTGGGTTCGAATGCTCACGCCCAAATGGCAGCGATGTTTCACCGGCGGAAAACCAATAATCCAATGCACTTCTTTGGCACCAAGCGAAAAAATTGCTTTGGTAATTTTGATTGAAACGTTGCCTCTTATAATTGAGTCATCACCAATCACCACAATAGCGTCTTGCCAAATTCTTCTGTCGGGAACAAGTGATAATTTTCCTAATACTTTTTTCTTGATCGAATTCTTTTGATCGTCTCTCATAAAAAGTCTCTGGATGCCATTACTATCGAAGTGATCACGAATGATCACTTGTCGATAGGGAATCCCTAATTCATTTGCATAGCCACTTGCCACATATACACCAGAATCAGGAACACCGACAACAAAGCTGGCATTTTTTATCGGTAATTCTTGGGCCAATATTTGGCCGCACCGCTCGCGGAATGTACTGATCGCCATCCAATTTTTAACATCGCTTTTAGCAGTATTTTTCTCATGAGTGGGTAAAAGGGAGTTTGGTCGGCCAAAATAAGCCCATTCAAAATCACAAAAATGTTTCGGACTCATTGAGCTGGATTGAATAACTTTTAACCCTTTGCGATCAATACGAACGATTTCTCCTTTGCCTACTTCATGCAAAACGTTTGCACCAACTTTGTCAAATGCATATGTTTCTGAAGCGATGATCCAAACATCTTTTCGTTTACCCACAAAAAGGGGTCTGATACCAAACTGATCTCGCGCTGCGTATATTCGATTATCTAAGCCAATAATAAGACTGTAGGCCCCTGCAACTGACCGAAGCGTCTTGATTAATTTCGTATCCCAGGAAGAGCCCTGGCTTTCAGCCAATAATGCAGTAAAAAGATACGTATCGCTGATATCTGGCGGCAAAGGGTGTGGAATTTTTTTTCTCATTTCCGAAGTTGCAGCAAATTCACCATTATGAATCACGCAGATATCGGTTCCATCTTTTGCTTTAACTTTGCAGGGTTGTAAGTTTATTTTGTTATATCCTCCAAAGGTACCATATCGACAATGAACCAGCGTCCATCTGGCCTTTTTGTTAAATCGAGACACAATTTTTTTGTTAAATACTTGGCGAATAAGTCCATTGCCTGTATACCGCCCAATCCCTTCGGCCGTTTGAATGGCGACGCCGGCTCCTTGTTGACCGCGGTGTTGCAATGCGCCTGCCGCAACAAGCGCAAAAGGTAATTGTTTCGTCAATTTTGCAGTAAAGATTCCGACGATCCCGCACTTTTCTTGCAAGGGTTTATCGATTTCTATCTCCATAAAACAAGAAAACCCGCCAAATTTGGCGGGTCAGTTTATAATCTTTTCATCAAAGAATCGAATTCTTTGAACATTCATATTCTATTATCTCATGAAAAAATTACTTGTCAATAAAATAAATATTTACCCTTCACCCTTTTTGAAAGAACTAAACTGTGTCCCGAAGAATAGAGTTTGGATTGCTAGCAAACTAACCGTTTGATCGAGAGCGGTGGAGGGGATTTGAACCCCTGACCTTCTCCTTGGAAGGGAGACATTCTACCGCTGAACTACCACCGCTTTACAAAACAAAATATTATATCATTGGATGAGTATGCAGATCAAGAAAAAACTACTTTTGATCTTTTTTATAGCCCTCATAGTTCGACTCATTAGCCTCACCCAGTCCCTTTGGCTCGATGAGGCGACGACGGCTAGAGTCGTTCAACAATTCAATTTTCTTGACATTGTAACGAAATTTTCTCCCCAAGATTTTCATCCACCACTTTACTATCTCTTCCTGAAGGTCTGGACCAGTAGTTTTGGCTTTAGTGAAATTGCCTTGCGTATGCCATCTGTGCTGTTTAGCTTGTTGGCTGGTTACCTGGTTTACTTGTTGGGAAGAAGAATAAAAAATGAGAAAGTCGGAGTTTGGGCTGCGTTATTTTTTTTATTCAACCCACTCATAATCTACTACAGTCAGGAAGCGAGGATGTACATGATGACAACTTTTTTTCTATCAGGGTCACTATATTGCTTATTAGCTTGTTTGCGAGTTAACGAGTTAAAAAAACAAAATTATAAATTTATTTTGTTTTTTACGCTATTTGCTGTTGCAAGTTTTTATACCTTTTATGGGGCAATTTTTCTCATTATCCCAATGTTTTTATATCTTTTTTATAAAAGGAAGTATGCATTTTTTCTCATATTTCTTATCTTCTTTCTCTTATCTCTTTTGATCATAGGTCCTCTTCTCTATCATCAACTCATCCATGCACGCGAGAGTCTTGGCATTGTTGCGAATTGGAAAAATGTTCTCGGTACAGTTAACTTCAAAAATTTACTTCTCATCCCATTAAAGTTCTCGATAGGAAGAATAAATTTTAATCCAAAATGGGCATATTGGGCGATATCGGGAGTTTGGACAGTATTTATTTGGTTATTTGTTCTAAAGGGAGGTCGGAAAAATAGGCTTTTTCTTTTTCTGGCTATCAGTCCTTTGATCATTGCAGTTTTGTTTTCATTCTTCTCTCCTCTGCTGCAATATTTTCGATTCTTATATTTAATTCCTCTCGTTAGCTTGCTCTTAGGGCAAGAATTACACCTTAAAGGTGTAAGAGTTGTTGTCCTGGCGGGATTTTTACTTTTTTCTTTGTTTTACCTTTTATTTCCTCAGTTCCACCGCGAAGACTGGAAAAATCTAAGTATGGACCTTCCTTCGCGTCTTCCTCTTTTCATGGTGTACTCCTCATCAGACCCGATTCAATACTACCGAAGTAATATGAATATCCACGATTTTTCCGAACTAACAAAGCAAAAAATATTGAGAGAGATTGTCGTCGTTCCCTATACGGCTGACATCCATGGAGTCAATTACCAGGAAAATCTAGCGGCCGGAGGCTTTAAAAAAGTCGAAGAAAAATCTTTTCGCGGGATTGTATACGAAAAATGGTCAAAATGATCAATAATTTTTTTGTACAAAAAACTTATATCTTATCTCTCTGATCGAAGCAATCACTTGAATTGCGATCGCAACGATCAAAGCTGCTGTAATAGCCCAGGGCGGGCCGTATACTCCCATCTTTGGGATAAGCCACCATGATCCGAGAGTGAGAATGAGAAAAAACACAATATTCGAAATGAGAATATAGATAGGTTTTTTGACCGTGTAGAGGAGAAATAACATAGGTAGACTTCCCAGTGCGTAAAGAATAAAGGGCAAAGTGAGTGCTTTTGTTATAGGTGCTGTTTCGGCGAATTTACCTGTGAAAAATAGATCAAAAACTTGATTTGGAGTAATGAAGATAAGGAAGAACAATCCCGCTGGCACAAGAAGGTACATGAATCCGGTTTTAAGCTGAGAAATAACCTCCTCCTTCTTGGTAATATTTGCGAAAGAGGGAGACAAAACCTGAGTTATGCTAATGACTGTAGTGATGACTGTCAGAATAATTTTTTGTGAGAGTCCGTAATATCCTACTTCAGCTTTTGACCTGAAATAAGAAAGTAAAAATAAATCCATACGGAGTCCCAGATTAAAGAACTGGGACGCTAAAAAGTAGGTGAGCGTATATTTGAATCGGAATTCATTTTTGTCTATCTTTGTTTCTATAAATATAGGAACTAAATCTTTCTTTTCAAAAAAGAGCAGCATAAAAAAGATGATAGGCCCCAAAATACCGAATACAAAAATTACCGATCCTATCCCAGCGGTTTTAGTTACGATAATCAATAATAACAGCAACGTTTTGACGATGTTTGCGAGATTAAGGTATAAATTGGTTTTGACGAATTTTTTGGCAGCAAACAAAATATTTTGGAGAAAATTCTGCCATATGAGAAAAAGCACAGAGAAAGCGGTGAGTGCTAATTCCCACCAAGGAGCGCCAGTTTTAAAAAAAACCTTGTCAAGGAAAGGAAATGAGATCAAAAGAAAAGCGATAACGATAAATGAAAACAGTGACTGATAAAAAAAGGTACTCTTGATAAATCGGTATAGTTGATAGGTTTTTTTTTCATAGAGATCGGGTAGATAGGAGTAGATCGTTGCGGTGGTACCAAAATCAAGAACATTAGCCAGGACATAGGCTATCCCAAGAAGCACGCTCAAGACCCCATATTGTGAGGGGGTCAGGATTCTCACCAGAATAAGAGCAAAGAGTGCGGTAAAAAAAACGTTGAGGTAGTTTCCGAGAGTATTTATAACAACGTTTTTGCTCGTTGGACGTTTGATAAAGTCAATAAGGCGAGGAATCATAAACAATACATTGTAGCAAAAAAATAAATACGTAATACGAACTATTTGTTATTAAGGAGAAATACTTTATAATGACCTAATGGACAAAGTAAATCTACTCGGATATGGTGCAACCATACTTTCATCTTTCACCTTTCTACCGCAGGTAATCAATACCTGGAAAACAAGATCGACAAAAGACTTCTCCCTTGCCACCCTATTTATAGGGTTTTTTTCATCGCTTTTATGGCTCGTCTATGGTATTATGTTAGAAGCTTTTCCCATAATACTGGCGAACCTTATAGTAATGTCAAGCTGGTTAATAATTTTACTTTTTAAGCTCAAATATACCTAATATGGCAAATATGGCAAAAACGGCTTTGATAACGGGCATTTTAGGGCAGGATGGTCCTTATTTAGCTAAATTGTTACTTTCCAAAGGATATAAAGTCTATGGCATGGTACGAAGGTATTCCAATCCCAACTTTGAGAATTTAGAGTACTTGGACCTTACTAATAAGATTGATTACATGGAGGGCGATATGACCGATGAATCCTCACTTTACAATGTCATTAGAGTATTAAGGCCTACCGAAGTTTACAATCTTGCCGCCCAATCATTTGTGGGAGGATCTTGGGAGATGGCAAAGCTCACCACCGAGGTAAATTCGCTCGGAGTTGTCTTCCTGCTTAATGGTATCAAGCTTTTTTCTCCGAGAACTAAATTTTACCAGGCTTCAACCTCTGAAATGTTTGGTCTATCAAATACGAATGGGTACCAGGATGAGAAGACACCTTTTCATCCCCGAAGTCCTTATGCTATATCAAAAGTGCACGCGTATTGGACCACGATTAATTTTCGCGAATCTTTTGGTTTATTTACTACCAATGGGATACTGTTCAATCATGAATCTCCGATTCGCGGGATCCAATTTGTCACAAGAAAAATCAGTGACGGAGTTGCAAAGATAAAACTCGGTTTAGAAAAGAAACTTTATCTCGGAAATCTAGAAACTATGAGAGATTGGGGGTTTGCCGGTGATTATGTAGAAGCAATGTATTTGATGCTGCAGCAGGAAAAACCCGATGATTATGTTGTTGGAACAGGAGAGAATCACACGGTTAAGGAATTCGTCAAGCTTGCATTCAGGTACGGAGGAATACCGGATTGGGAAAAATACGTAGTTATCGATCCGCGCTTCAAAAGACCGGCGGAGGTATACGAACTCAAAGCTAAAGCAGATAAGGTCACTAAAGCTTTAGGATGGAAACCGAAAGTATCGTTTGATGAATTAGTAAAAACGATGGTTGAGGCGGATCTAAAAAGATATGGAAGAGTTTCCAAATCTAGGTAACCAACAGCTTACTCTTAGCAAAAAAGTCTACGACGTTCGTATTACTAACTTACTCCGCTTCATCTACAAAAAAATGGGCTTCAAAAAAGGATCTCTCATCGATGTTGGTTCAGGGAACGGTCTTGCTCTTAAATTCTTTAAAGACAGAGGGTTTCATGTCTTTGGGATGGAGCGATCAAAGAAGTTATGTAAAGAGATGGAAGATAATCCTCTCCTGAAGGGAATCACTATCCGTGCAGGAGACATTCTTAAATCTTCTGGAAATGGAGAATATGATTATGTCTTGGCGAGCGATGTTATTGAACATGTTCAAAATGATACGCTTGCACTTCATAATTTATTTTCTTTCGTGAAAAAGGGTGGATTACTTATCGTCTCGGTTCCTGCCCATTCTTTCTTATTTGGAGAGCGTGATAGACAATGGGGTCATTATCGTAGATACTCGAAGCAGAATCTTCTCTCTCTTTTGACTACCCTCAAAAGAAAAGAAATTGAGTTTTTCACCTATTGGAATCTTGCAGGTTTTTTTGTTTACTTTTTTTATGAAAAGATATTGCATAGACCTATTCAAGACGAGTTTCGTTATAAAAAAACAAAGGCTGCTTTATTCAAGCAAAAAATCGCAAATATTTTGTTAAGATGTGAGGAACATTTGGGTTATATGCCTTGGGGCTTAACTCTAATCGTTGGAATACGTAAAGTTTAGAGCGATTTGGAAATGCCAGAGAGATTGCGCAGTCTTTCTAAAAAGATAGCAGGAAAATTAAGCACAAGATCTTGCAAAGTCCAATTTTTTATGATCACGAAAATCCAGTTTCGAAAATCATAAACATTTTTTTTGCTGCCAATGTGTTTTGAAGTCGATTGACCTGCATGGACAACTTTTGCCTCAGGACAAATAATATTTTTGTACCCAGCTCTTTTGATGCGAAGTGATAAATCAATATCCTCAAGATAGGAACCAAATTTTTCATCGAATAAACCTACCTTATTAAGCACTTCTTTATTGTAAAGTACTGCAGCTGCGTTTGTCGCGTCAACTTCTCTGGATGTTGCTGATGTCAAGGGTATAGCCTTGCCCTTTTTAAGAATGGTAATCCCCGAGGACTCAATAGTGTTATCCTCTTTATAAATCAGCGGGTTAATTGAACCTGTTTCTGTATCAACACAGCTTAAAAGTCTGACAAGCCAATCTTGCGTTAGTTTGACATCGTCGTTGACTGTTCCCACCCATCGCCCAGCTGACGCGTGAAAACCAATGTTTACCGTCGAAGCAAATCCCCTATTTCTTTCGATGGGAATGAGTCGGATAAGAGGGAATTCTTTTTTCCAGGTAAAAAAATCTGTTGATTTCATCCCGCTTGTTACAACAATCCACTCCACTCCGGGAGTGGAAAATAAGAGATGTTTGTTTTGTTCGAAGAACGAATGTAAAAGATCTTGCTCTAGATTAGGTAGTGTTATATTGGTCGTATTATCTAAACGCGGTAGGAGTTTTCTTTTTGTGTAATGATTTTTTATCACCTGGACGACGAATTGGCCAATAAGTGAAAAATGTTTTTTGGCAAATACGTCCATAGAGCTAAAAAAAATATCCCGTTTAAACTGATCGTCCAGCATTGAAAAGGTCGTTCCCCCGGCGTGCTTTACGTCTATGGGCAACCACCCGATTTTATACCCATTTTTTAGCAACCTCAACGTAAGATCGCTGTCTTCAAACCAGAGAAAAAATCTTTCATCCCAACCTCCCAATTTTTTCAGGAGTTTGCTTTTGATCAATAAGCACCCTCCTGTCAAAGTTTTAGGGTCGGACACATTTTTTTTTGGCAGGATTTTTCCCAGGGGTGAAAATTCTGCCAAAAGAGATAAGAGGGTAGGTATAGGTTTGTGATAGTCATCAGAACCGGGAACAGGTGAGGCAGCAAGTAAGTCCTCGTTGCAGGCCAAGTCAATCAATTGGAATACCTGACCGGGATCTATTTCTACATCGGGGTTCAAAAACAGAAGCCACTTCCCCTCAGCGATCGCGGCACCCTGATTGCAGGCAAACGCATATCCCCTATTTATTTCATTCTCAATTAAAGTAACCGAAGGAGATCGGGCTTTCAACCAAGACAGAGACTTTTGAGAGTGGTTGTCGACGACGACTATCTGAATGTCCTGACTGGACGACAACTTATCAATCTGCTTTTTCAGTGATTCGGGCGTATTCCAATGAACGATTACAATAGTTATTTTTTGCATATCTCTCTAGCGGGAATAAATTTTTCTGACAAAATACACATTTATGAAAAGTCCGGTGAGCTCGGTAAAAAGCATTACCAATGCCGAAGCGCCAATCCCATAGATAGGGATAAACACTAGATTAAGGATAATGTTTGTGACAGTGTTTGCAAAGCCGAAAGGTAAAAATTTTTGTATCAGGTCGGAACTTTGGACGATGGTTGCCAAAGGCGAGTTGATAAAAAAGAAAAGTAACACCGCGGAGAAAATTTTCAGAACAGGGATGGCGGGAGTATATTCCGCTCCTAACAGAGCAATAATCAGGGTATCCGAAAACAGATAGAGGGCCGAAGAAATAATCAATCCCAACGTAGACAACAGCAATACAAGCTTCAGAAGGTGTGTCCAGGTGACAGTATTAGGTTTGGCAGAAATAGGAAACAGGTTATGGGCCAGTGCCGTTGGGATAAGACTCAAAGACTCTAGATAACGATAGGCAGCTCCGTAGATACCAAGCGAGGCGCTATTTAATACATATTTGATAACGAGCGAATCTCCTCTGGCATATAAAAAGGATGAAAAAATTAAGAAAGCATAAGAAGATGAAGACCGTAATATTATTCCGACCTTTTTTATTCCGAGGTCTACTCTAACATAGGCCAATTTTTTCCGGGGAATATACCAAAGGAGCACAAGGAATGATGAAAGCGAGTAGCTCGAGATTGCGACTTCAAATGAAAAAGAAGAAGTAAAAAATAAGAAGCCAAAGAAAAGGAGCATCATCCGTAACACAGTTTTCAGCGAAACGGTAAAAGACTTTCCCCGCTTCAAGTAATATCCGTCGAAGATAGATAGAAAAGCCTCAGGTATTAATGTTAAGAGAAAGATAATAGATATTTGAAGATTGAAACTGGATGACAGAAGTAGGAAGATAATAGATAAAAGAGAAGAGATGAGGAGGGTAAAAATACGGGCGGAGATTACCTTACCGAGAAGTTCATCGCTATCTTCGGATGTCGCTTTTTTCTGATACCACTGGATCATGCCAAAGTCGGCAAAGTAGGTGATGAGTTGGAGAAGCGTGATAAAAAGCACGAAGTTTCCGAAATTCGTAGGCAATAAAGTTCTGGCGAACAAAATGAATACAAGGAAACTCAATGCCTTCCCTGCCAGCAAGCCTAAAAAATAGACGCCCGATTTTTTGATTAGCCCTCGTATCATGTCAATGATTTTCTATTTCGAGTAGGTAAAGTTATTTGAATCAGGATTATTATTCCAGTCAGTGACCGAGTGGCCTTTGAGATCTTTGTCCGACAGTATGGGTTGTGCTCTGCTGATTTCTACAAATCTTTTCCGCAGGTTTTTATCGCAGAGGCTCCAATCAATGTCCGGTGACAAAGGATTAATACCTGCTTCTGTCTTTGGATTCCATTTACCAGTGCACAGATATTCAATCCTTGTTGTCTCGAGAAAGCAGTTTCCGTGCGCGAATCCCACTGGAATCCATATCCATTCTAGAAAGTTTGATTTGGCAGATGCAGGCATATCATAAGCGATGATTTTGCCGAACGTCGGAGAATTCTTCCTAATATCAAGTATCAGGTCCAGCATGTGTCCTTCGATAGACCTTACGAGTTTTGCGATATAAGGGTTCCATTGAAAATGTAGCCCCCTGATGACGTTTTTTTTAGAATAGCTCTCATTATTTTGAATAAATGTGGCTGTAGATAGCGAACCAAGATTTATATTTTCAGCAAACTCCGCTTTATTATATGTTTCGGTAAAATATCCCCTTCCGTCAGAAAATTTTTCTGCCGTGACGACCTTCACTTCCGGAAAGTCAAGCGATTTGATTTGAGCTATTTTCATTACATTTTATT
>Ga0155156_149_pt2 | contig 10333 bp, 12 predicted proteins | sample RifCSPhighO2_01_FD_106124 | JGI IMG/M metagenome (GOLD analysis project Ga0155156, IMG submission 106124) | Candidatus Roizmanbacteria bacterium RIFCSPHIGHO2_01_FULL_39_8
AGCTGAGTGTCTTTCGTTTCTATTGTAATTCGTTGGGTAGTCGCATTTGCATTGCCTATCGTTACAAGTGTAGTATCGCCTTCAACGTCCTCTACATCTATAGACTCTGCACCCAGCGTTGGAAATAAACTTTCTGAAACCCTTAAGGGTGCATCAACGACAGTACGTGATCCAGCGTATCCCTGCTGTTTAGCTTTTTCTAAATCTTTATCTGAAAAAGTGTCCGGAACTTCATATACGAGCACTATCTGATCTCCAGTTCTTTCATCCACTTTTCCATAATAAACATCACCTCTTGTTGGACCATCAATATCATAATACATGTGAGCGAATTTGTAGCCTCCTGAAGAATTATGCAAAATTTTTGGATTATTCACTGCTCCATATCTTTTGGCTAATTTATCAGGTGTGGTAATAAGTAGTAATCCATCTTGAGTTAATTTTGTTGGTTCTCCACTTACTACTCCTGTCCATCCTGGATCAATAGAAGCAGAAGGTCTTTGAGGAGCACATCCTGGAATTGCAGCCCAAGCGAGTAAAATTGCTAGCGTTACCCGCCATGTTATTCCTCGAGTATTTATATCAATATGGGGAATCTGTGCTAAAGCTCTTTCGCCTCCACGATTTATCAAAGTAGACAGGTTTTGAACGAAGATTGACATATTAAATATTATACCCTATAGTTTTATATATTCAATATGTATTTTGCCTTTTGCCGCCTCTCCCAATCACTTCCCAAATACAGACTACCATGATCCCCCTCCGCCTCCGCCGCCTCCGCCTCCTGAGGAGCCGCCGGAGAAACCGCTTGAGAATCCTGAGCTTGATGAAGTCGGAGTAGTCGCAGCCGACTGGAAACTCGAAAAGGATGAATTGAGGCTACTTGCAAAATATATGCTGCTAAAACGTGTTCCTGAATATCCCTCATACCATTCGGGCGGCTGCATTCTGAGGTCCTTGAATCGTTCCGCCCAGATCTTCTCTACTCCGAAAGCAATCGCAAACGGAAGCAACTTTTCAAACATCATCTGATTTTTCGCTTGGAATTGGAGCTGTCTCTCCTGACTCGTCAAAAAATTCCGCAAAGATTTTGCAACAGCTGCAGCTTCTGCACCCTCTACCGTTTTCTTTGGCATATGCCTGCCAAACAGGAATGCTGAAAAAGCCAAAGGAATATTAAAGGTCGTCAAAGCGATGACTCCGATGACCGAATAAAAAGTCCGAGCGCGTTCGGGGCTATGGGTAAAAAATCCGCTTGAGACGAGCTGTTCATACAGACCTTTTTTAGCGTTCTCTACTGCACTGTAAAGATATGTTTTTCTCGATTTTAATGAAACTGCATCCCCCTCCGAAAAAAGGCCGTTGAAAAAATCTCTCTCATAGGGTAAAAGACCCGTATCCCCTGCAAGTTCCCTCTGTTTTACTAAAGAAAATTTATTTCCCCTGTCGAGAATTCCCTTTCCTTTTTCTTCGACAATTTTCAGGTATCCTCTTTGAGCCAGTGACACAATCAGGGCAGAAATATCGGACATGTCTGCTTTCTCATCGACGAGTCCTCCCACCTCAGCCGGAGTAAGTGCTCTTCCGCTTGTTGATTTTGGCGGTTCAAACCAAGCTTTTGTTTCTCCTGTGCCTATCGGTTTCGGATCTCTCCCCTGGCGAAGCCACTTAATTGGGATCCAGATAGGATAGACGATATACCATAAGATTGTAGCTAAAAATAAAAGCGCAAAGATAATTTTCCCAAATAATGTATCCCAGAATTCAACAAAAGGTTTTGGCTCAAGAACTGCGACCTTTCCTTTGGGGAAACTTACTACAATCGTCATTCCTTCACCACTTTGAAAAGATGAGTCTGCTTTAAAAGTAAAGAAATTATTACTTTCTTGACTTACCTTGCAATTTTGGTCAGTGCTCTCGAATGCACCTGCATAACAAGTCGCCTTTGTCTCGGTTCTGCCTATTGGGAAGCCCATGTCAACCTGCGAGGTTGACAAGCTTATCGGGACGGGCCAATCATCGCCTGTGACATTCCAGTATAGTTCGTCGTGATCGGAAAAGTAGGTCAATGCTCCTGCGACGCGGTAGGAAATGACATAGGTATGAATTCCAGTTATGGTTCGGTCGGGGTCACCGATTTTGAGCCGAAGTGTCTGGTCTTCCCAGATTCGTGAGAATTGATATGAGTCTCCCGTCTCATCGGTTACACTGATATCGGAAAAATCCATCATCAATTTCTTTCCTTCTTTATTCGTTTTCACATAGGGAATATCGCGATAGATCCCATGTCGACTCAATCCATCAAAGTCATAAACGATTGTCTCCTTCACATCGATCGTTCCATCTTTATTAATTTTTATCGAAGTAGCAAAATTTTGAATATGTTCACTAGAAATATCTTGGGCTTCCACGTCATGCTGAACTAGTTTCAGCATCTGATTTTTAGAATGCGGATCCTGAAATAAATTCAGGATGACAAAAATAGATAAGAAAAGAAGAAAAGCTTTCCTCATTGTCATACTCTATCATATCCTAACCTTTTTATTCAATAGAATCATGTTAGAAGCTGATAGAATATATTAGTGAAATACGAAAAAGCGCCTGAGATAAAGGAAAAAATCGACGAATTGATTAAACGACTGGATATGGATTACGTTTACGCTAAAAATATCCACTGCATCCGATCGTTTGATGCCAAAACGAGGGCCTATGCGCGTATCTGGGGGATGGCTCCACTTTTTGCGGAAGTTGTCGGAATAGAGCCAAACTATATTATCGAGGTGGTCTCCCGCAGATTCGACAAACTTTCGCCCCGCGAACAAATCAAGACCCTGATCCACGAGCTCATGCATATCCCTAAGACCTTCTCCGGTGCACTTCTCCCCCACCGCGGCCGCTACCACCGCATTAACGACCGAGAGGTCGAAAAAATCTTGGAAAGCATGAAGTAAGAGTATTAGGACAATATTGTCAACCCCCGAGGTTGACAAAAGCCGTCTAATAGTCCACATTTGTGTGATTGACAAATTGAGAAGATGTATTAAGATGTAAGATAGGATGTGAGGTGAATCACTAAAATGAACTTAAAAAACTTCTTTCACAAAGCAGGCCTCGACGGGATTCTTGCCGGGGTTTCGGCTTTTCTCTATGCCTATTCTTTTTTGATCCTTGCCCGAACTGATCCGGTAAACGGCGCTCTTTTTTCTGGCTTGTTTCTACTTCTTACGGGAGCATTTGCGATGAAACCATTCATCGCCCTCTATCATCGACTCAAAGACGTAGAACCCGGATATGCGATGTATGCCCTCTGGGCGAGCTTGGTCGGAGCACTGGGCATGGTCATCCATGGAGGGTATGATTTGGCAAATGCGATCAATCCACCGGTGACCACTATTCCAGATTTTGCTAATTTTCCCAGCCAAATAGATCCGCGAGGACTTTTGTCTTTTGGTGCATTAAGTATGGGTCTTCTTGTGAATGTCTGGCTCATGAAGTGGAGCAAAAAATTCCCGCAAGGATTAGTCTATATAGGATTCGTTTCAGGTTTTTTTCTTGTTGTACTCTATTTGGGGCGACTCATCGTCTTGAGCCCAGCAAGTCCTCTGATCGCCTACCCGGCACTCTTGAATGGATTTTTGGTCGGGCCAATCTGGTATATCTGGCTCGGATGGTTTCTGTGGAAGGGAAAAAAATAATTGTTGGCTAAATGAAATTTTGAAAGAAACCCAAGATTAACTGCTGAAATAAGGCAACTAAGATTATTATGGTGAGGAAAATTACTCCCAGAATCCACTTTTCCCGAACTAACTGGACCAAATCTTCCCAAAGTTTTTTGAGCTTCTTAAAAAACTTCTCGTCGAATACTTCATCTGCCATAGATTGCTTATATTATACTGGGAATAAGTGACTTCGAAGTATGTGTCAAAATTGAAAAATCCGTAGTACAATTAGAGTTTGAGTCCTCCTAATCGGCGGATAAACCTATGAAGACAATCATTATCATCGTTTTGGGAATCGTATTGGCGGCGAGTGTTTTTGCTATTCTCAAGTTCACCAAGTTTTACAAAGCTATCTATACCCCGACAACAGTTATTAACTCGCTAAAACCAAAACCGGAAAAAACTACTTTTTCCATCCTCCTTCTCGGCTACGGTGGCGCAAACCACGAAGGGGCCTATCTCACGGACACGATGATGCTGGCACAGGTTGACACCAAAAAGAAAAAAGTCACGCTCATCTCGATGCCGCGAGACATCTGGGTGAAGCTGCCTACCAAGTCAGGTGATGATTTCCACGCAAAAATAAACTCAGTTTATGAAACCGAACTATTTCCCAATGATTTTCCTGACCTTGATACCAAAAAAGCCGGAACTAAATCCGATGCTGAACTCACCAAACTCATCGTATCGCAAATCACGGGAATCGCTGTTGACAATTACATCTCGATCGATTTTGAGAGCTTTACTAAAGCGATAGACATCCTGGGAGGCGTCGATATCAACGTGCAAAAATCTTTCGATGATGAAAAATATCCAGCCGAGGGCAAAGAAGATGATCTCTGTGGAAAAGAAGAACAGTTCAAATTGATTGAACCATTCCTTCCTAATGCAACCGGAAGTGCCGAGGAAAGAGAAAAATTACTGAAGGAAAAACCAGAGCTCGATGAATTATTGCGTAATGCTACAGACTCTCCCCAGCTTGCTTTCCCCTGTCGTTATGAAAAAATTCACTTCGATGCAGGTCGACAACATATGGATGGTGCAACAGCCCTAAAATTCGTCAGATCCCGCCAGTCACCTCAAGATGGCGGGGATTTTGCCCGGGCCAAAAGACAACAGCAGCTACTTGAAGCTGTCCAAAACAAGATTTTGTCTGTGGGATTTATTGCAAAGATCCCCTCTCTTCTTGATGAGATGGAAAAATATGTAAAAACTGATGTCTCTCCTGAGACGATACAAAAGCTCCTAAAGGAAGCTCCAAGCGCAGAGCAGTATAAGATTACTTCTATCGTCCTTTCGGACCAAAACGTACTGAAAAACGGCAGATCTGAAAACGGTCAATATATTCTTATTCCGGAACACGGCGAAGATCAATGGAAACGAGTTCAAATGTTTATCAAAAACACGATCGACGAAATCACTCCTGCCCCAACTCGCTCTCCCTCACTTTCTCCCACACCTTAAGCGTTACTATAATATTTATCCTATTTCTATGCCGCTTGTTTCTTCGACAAAAAAATCGATGCCGTCGGAGCGGAGTCTGAAATAAGCAAGATTTTTTACCGATACATGATTAATTTTTCCCTCATCGAATCCGAATAACTTTCTCAATGTTGCACCCATGATACCTCCGTGGCTGACGATGAGAATTGTCTTACCTCGATAGGTTACCGCCAACTCACGCAAAAAAGTGAGCATGCGACTCGAGAGCTCTTCATCGCTCTCAGTTTCTTTGCGATATCTGTTGAATCTGAACTGTTCCTTTCGCGAGAGGATATTATATTTTTTCATTAACTTATCCAAGTCCGGATCGGTATATTCATAGGGCTTGCCTTCGTACTTGCCGAATGAGCGCTCACGTAACCGCTTGGTCGTTTCGATGGCTATCTTATGCTCCAATAAAAGCAGTCCTGCTGTTTTTTTGGCTCTTAGTAAGTCTGACGAAAAAATTTTATCAAAATGGGTGTGTTTCAACTTCACTGCAACCTCTTTCGCCTGTTGAATCCCTTTTTCCGTCAGCGCGTAATCCTTATGACCCTGCAGAATCTTCCTTACATTTGCTTCGGTCTCTCCATGCCGGACAATATAAAATGTAGTATCCATGGGCTTCGTGTCAGGCAGGTAAATATTTATTGATACGGTTTAGGATCTCCTCCATACTGATCTGGGTTTTTATGGCACAGTCACGGGCTCCTTGATTCAATACTTTGCTGCACTCATCCTCGAGATTAGTAAAGACGATCACCGGAATATTTTTTGTGTGCCCGTCGGCTTTCAGTTGCTTCAAAACTTGTTGACCTGTTTTTCCCGGTAAATACAGATCCAGAAGGATAAGACTTGGTTTCCAATCGTGAGCAAGCTCCATTCCTTCTTCGCCGGTGATCGCGTTTTTCAACTCAAAATAAGGGGATAATTTCATTTTGTACGCACTCATTAGCGCCTGGTCATCTTCTATAATCAAAATTTTCTTCTTCGGATAGATGTTTTTATCAGTTTTGTCAATCATAGGATACTTAAAAAGAATTTATTCATGAGAATTGGCTGTAGGAGTTATTTACTATAACAAATAAGCGCTTTATTTTGTTTCGTTTAATTGCCGGATAATATCAACTATATCCTCAAGTCGATATTCCGCTTTCAACAAATATTTTTTTGCACCAAGCGCCAACATATTATTCACCTTCAGGGTACTTGCCGAATTAGATACAACAACTACTGGGATATTCTCCCATTTCGGATTTTGTTTTAATAAAGTCATAAGTGCCAGTCCGTCTGTATCTTTTAGATAGTAATCTAACCAGACGGCGTTTGGGACTTGTTCATGGGCACTAAGATAATCGACTGCTTCTTTTCCCGATCTGCATAATATGGGAAACATCTGCACTTGCTGAAGTTTTTTCCCAATAGCCTCAAGAAGCAGATCTTCATCCTCAACGACCATGACGGTGAAATTTGAATCAGCCATAAAAACGACAAATAATGTTTATTAATTTCTTAATTAATAATTTAGAAATATACTGTTATAGGTTATTTATACTGTCTTTAGGGTTATGAGTCAAGAGAAACTTCTCCTTTTTTTGGTTGCATACCGGCAATCGGCAGGCTGAACCAAAATGTACTTCCTTTTCCCTCTTCACTCTTAAACCATATTTTCCCTCCCGAAGACTCTACAATCGCCTTTACCAGATATAAACCAAGTCCGCTTCCCTCAGTGACATGTTTAATTGCATTGCTCGCTCTGAAAAAACGTTGAAATAGTTTTTGTTGTTCGTTCACCGGTATTCCGAAACCAGAATCGGAGATTTGGGAAATAATTTCGTCGTTTTTTTTAGAGATAAAGACCGAGATATCTCCCCGGTCTTGGGTATATTTGATCGCATTGTCGATCAAATTGGCATACACATGCCCGATTAACTTTGGATCAACCGGAATAGGAGCGAGCTTGTCGATCGTATTAATGATAAATTTGTGGCCCTTTGTATCCATTTTCCGCTTCAGTTCAGAAATCACCGACTCCACGAGCTCAAGGAGGTCTGTAGGTTTAGGGTCTATCATAATTCTTCCCGATTCAATTCGGGAGATATTGAGGAGTGAGTTGACTAAAGACACCATTCGATCTGTTGAAACAGCGATTTTTGCAGCGTATCCTTGCTGTTCCATCGTCAAGGTCCCAGCGGCAGGATCAAGGAGAAGCTCCGTGAACCATTTGATTGCGGAAAGGGGGGTGCGCAGTTGATGTGAGGCAAGCGAAATAAAATCAGTCTTCATCCTGTCGATCTCTTTCTCATGGGTTGCATCACGGAAAACCTTCACAACACCAACTACTTTCCCTTCTCTTTTGAGCGGCGCGGTTATCGCCACGATGGGAAACTTCCTTCCCGAGCGGGTAAAGTAGTAGTGGTCATCGCCGATCGAAGTGATCTTTATCTCACCTGACGCGAGCGTCTTTACTGAAGATCTTTTATCAAAAGTTATCTCTTGATCTCCTACGTAGGCTTTCACAAATTCTGCCCATTTTTGCCCTACCGCTTCTTTAGCTGTAGTTTCAAGTAGTTTTTCTGCCTGAGGGTTTATCAGTTTAATATCGTAATCTGTATCTAAAACAAGAACTCCCTCACCCATCGATGCAACGATTGCATGGGTTAACTCTTTCTCTTCTCTCAGTTCCTCCTCAAGTTTACTTGACTTTGAAACCCTCGAGATGATAACGCCGATCACGAGAGCAAGCAGAATAAAAAAAACCATTCCTAAAACGAGAATATCCATCGTATCTTTATGTTCACATGTTTCAGGATAGAAATCAAGCGTTTGAAATATAGCCTATAATATGCTATACTATGGGCCTAATTAGACCTATGGACACTCAACTTTTTATCACCTTTTTCACATTGGTTACAACCCTTATAACCGCCTTAAACAGGCCTGCTCTTCCCCGTGCCAAGATCCTTTCAAGCGTTCAATATTCCCTGTCAAATCGATACGAGGATGTTTCCGTAAATCAGGTGTTTGCTCATAATATTCTCCTTACGCTCGCCTATATGAGTGGTAAAGCGGGAAAGACAAAGAATCTTTCATGGCAGGCAGTGAAAAAACCTGCTTCATTCCGATTAACCCTGAAACCCGGCAAAACCTTTGCTTTTCACGACGAGATCCTAGAAAAATATAAAGACAAGGTAACTACCACAACCAATGCTCACTTTAATTCGAATGAAGGATTCTTGTCGGATGGATGGTTAGTCGGAGACGGGGTCTGTCATCTTGCCTCTTTTATGAATGTGGTTGCACGCTCTGCAGGGTTACAGGTCGAGGCACCGGTACGGCATGACTTTGCCAGAATCGCAGAGGTGGATAAAAAAGATGGCGTTTCGATTTATTACACCCCCACCAACCCTCAATCGAGTCAACTGCAAAATTTATATATCACCAATACTCGTACTAAACCCATTGCCTTTGTCTTTAGCCATAAAGGTGACTCCCTCGACATTCAAGTACAGGAACTATAACAGTAAATTCTAATAAACAAATAAGCAAATCCGACAAACCTGCCTGCGCAGACAGGTGCTATAAATAAATAATCAAATTATTAAATAACTAAATTAAACAAATGAATCATTCAGACATTTATTTGTAGTATTTGACATTTGTTTATTTGTAGAATTATTTCTTCTTTACACTTCTTCTTATATATACTAATCTAAGATATGAACAAGAAGTCTTCCTCTGGAAAAAAAAGATTTCTTGTTATTTTTATATCTGCCTTCTCTATCGCAGCTTTGGTTCAAATCATCGTTCCAAAATCTCCGGTGTCCTGTGGAAATAGCAGAAGTTGCTCGTCGCATCCCGAACTTTCAGTACAAAACAAAGCCGTTGGGATTTTTAATAAACAAACAATCATTCCGCCTCTTATCAGTCTCCAAGATGAACAACAACCAGTTTTAGGAACATCCGATCCAGCTGGCAAGAAACATATCTTTGTTGATCTCTCCCAACAAAAACTCTACGCATACGAAGATAATATATTGTTTATGGAAACATCCATCTCCTCCGGCAAATGGTTTCCCACACCAACCGGAGAGTTCGATATCTGGGTGAAGTTAAGGGCGACCCGGATGTCGGGTGGAGTGGGAGATGACTATTATGATCTCCCCAATGTTCCCTACGTTCTTTTTTTCTATAACAAAGACGTCTCGCAAGCTACGGGATTTAGTCTACACGGCGCCTACTGGCATAATAATTTCGGACACCCGATGAGCCATGGCTGTGTCAACATGCGCATTACGGACGCCGAAAAACTTTACCATTGGGCAAATCCCGTGACTACTGGTCCCACTACCTATGCAAGTAAGGAAAATACCGGAACAAAAGTAACTATTTATGGTGAAGCACCGATTTAATTTTTCGATTTTACCGTAAGATTAAAAAACCTATGTCACTCTTGAAACATATCCACTTTATGACGATCACGGTTATTTCAATAGGAATAGTGAGTGGATTTCTCTTCGTAAACTACGGAAATAAAGTGAGAAACACCTTTCTCGCTTCTGCTACCTATACCCCTACTACTCCTACTCCAACTATTCTTCCTTCTGCAAAGGAAGAAGTGATTTCTTCCGATTCTCCTGATGGCAAAAAGAAACTTACTCTAAAAAAAATTCGTGAAGGAAGTCTGACAGCTTATTCTGTTTTTACGTCTGATATACCCGAAGTCGCAAGCCCGAGCGAAGTTCTCATCTACGAAGCTACTATCGATTCATCACAACGACTCTCTATCCCCTATAATACGTGGTCGCCTGACGACGCATATGTGTTTTTGCAGGAAGACAGTCAAGCAGGCAGAGATTATTATGTATTCTCCTCAACCGGAGGATCTTTTGCAAACGGAGAACAGTATCTCCATATTCGCGATTTATTTACCAAAGGCCGTCCCGAATTTACGCTTACCGAGGTGACTGGCTGGGCAGCTCCTTATCTCTTGATTGTTAATACGATAACTACTGATGGAACAGAGGGTCCCTCATTTTGGTTTGACCTTAGCTCCCAATCTTTCATCCAACTTAGTACACGTTTTAATTAGGACTGCAAGAAAGAGAAAAGGTTGATTAATATTTTGGTAG
>Ga0155156_109_pt2 | contig 10085 bp, 12 predicted proteins | sample RifCSPhighO2_01_FD_106124 | JGI IMG/M metagenome (GOLD analysis project Ga0155156, IMG submission 106124) | Candidatus Roizmanbacteria bacterium RIFCSPHIGHO2_01_FULL_39_8
AAGGAGACATTTTACCGGTAAACTACGCCCGCGCTCCCACTATTTATCTTCCCATTATACAAAATTTCGTCCCTGTTGCTTATACCATAACAAAAAACCCTGCCAATTAAGGCAGGGTTTTTTTAACAAATAGGTTCTTATCTGGTTACACTGATAACAGCGTTGTTATCGGTCGTCGTTGCGGTGACCGTGATACGATTAGCCGCATCTCTAGAAATGGAATAACCTGTATCCCATCCTGGTGCGGTACAATCGGTTATTATCGCCGAGTTTAACGATGGATCTGTCGGTAACGCCGGTATGTAATTTGGCATCAATTGAGCACAAAGATTCGGAAAATTGGTTGCATTGAGTGCCGTAACCGTACCTGCAGTTAATCCTGTAATTTCTGCCGGTAACTGACCTTGATTTTCAGCTACATACTGATGTGTTGCATTCAGAATTTGCAGTACGTCGCTTCTTCGGCGAGTGTTATTCGCCTGTCCGAATTGACGTGCAGGATTAATTGCAATCAGAGTGATTGCTAACAAGATAGCTAAGATTCCTATGACAACCAAAAGCTCAATTAAGGTAAAACCTTTTTTGAATTTAAACATATGGAATAAAAATTGTAACTACTTTGAGAGTAACCGAATAAAAAACTGATTTCAATCACATATTACTATAAGTTTTTTTCTCTCTTACAGTTACCAAGGAACTTTTCAGGTAGAAATGCTATAAAGCCCAGTATATGAATCCAAACAGTATAAGTAACATAAAAATAAATATTCCAATGAGTATAAACTCTCGCTTCGAGTGAATGCTTTTTTTGGGCTGATTTTCGTTAGGATTAGTTTCTCCTACAACGGGAAGGCTATCTATAAAATTCGCCTGTTTAAGAGCTTCGTGTTTCTTGACCAAAGTATTGATGGAATCTATCGCATCCTGGTCGAGTTGATTTTTTTCTACTGCAAAGTAAGGTATGACGGCAGTAATACTTGAACCTGCTTTTTCTAAAGACATTTTTATATAAGAATAAAAATCAGCATTGAATGCTGCCATATGCAATTTGTCTTCGCTCCTCCATGTTTTTGAATTCACATTTTCAAAAGGAACCGAGTCGACAAATTGTCGTTCTGCAGAGTTAATTTGGATTGATTCGGCGGTCGAAAATTCTTTTTCAAATAGCATATCCTGTGCTAAAACCAAAACAAAATTAGTCGGCGGCAATTTACTTTGTTGAATAAAGAAATCCATATCAGTTTCAAACTGTACTTCATCAATGATTTCAAGGTAATTCACAATATTTTCGCTAAAAATATGTTGGACAGGCTGTAATATTGATTCTGTATATAAAGAGAAACTGCTTTTATTAAGCCACATTACACCAAACTGTTTTTTTTGATTTGATTTGTTCATCATATTTATTCTATCTGTTTCCACGATGAAATAGTAAGTTTTTTATCCAAAGTAAAGGTTACTTGGATTCTTTTGACGAAGTTACCAACTTTACCCGTTGATATAATTACTCCATTTGACACTTGTATCGTCGCAGTTCCTGTTGGACCAACCGGCAAAGTTTCGCCGGTATAGTTGGGATCGCGTAACACCCGGAGCAATGCGTTTTCTATACCACTTTCAGCAACAGTGTAAGCCGAAACCCCTTGTTGTAGCTTAGTATTGCCTACAGAGTTGATGATACTCATAATTACGGTCGCGGTAGTTAATGTTACCGTTATAGTCATAAATACTAAAAGCAATATGATCGTTTGTCCTTTTTTCATCTTGTGCCCAAAATGGTAGTAAAAGTTTCAATTTCGTTTTTGCCGGGACTTTTTTGGGTCACGCTTCTGACCGAAATCGACAACTGTATGGTATCTTTACCACTGGTGAAGCCATTTCCAATCCGCGTAAAACTCAAATTCGGGTCGACTGTAGTTGAAATGCTATTGAGAATATTTGTACCTAAATGATTACTCATACTCAACATTCCCGAATCCAGGAAATACGTATAAACATTGTCCTCATTATCTTCATTAACCGTAAGTTGAAGCGTACTACTTGTTTGACCAATGTTTGCGGGTACATCAATGCTCTTTGCCCTGTTCAGATCATAAGCAAGCCGAGTTAATAGGTAACGGGAATCTTGGACCACGGCTGAGTTAGCCTCCGACTCCGACCGAAGATGAAATATGGTAGCAAAAAGCTCCATCACAATGACAAGAAGAATTGAGATAAGCCCCATATATAGGGTAAGCTCAATCAACGTAAATCCTCTCTTTTTGTTCTTTAATTTCATGGCGAATAATTAACAGTAAAATCATACAATAATGGTGTCGATGTGCTTGCCGTTGTAGAAAGCCAGGCCTTAAATCGAAAACACATGCTTGGATTAGTATAGGTACCTGTTGTTATAATAGGTATTACACCTTGGATCATAGAGGGGTCAGTTGAGGAAACAAAGTATTGTTCCTGATCGCCATTTGGACCAACATAAGTGTAATCGGTTGTTGTAGGACATACTCCATCGACTGCACGTGCAGCTACTTGAAACTTAATACTTGTATTGGGAGGTTGAGCAACCGTTGCAGAAAAAGAGTTGAACGCAGTGGTATAGTTTGTATTTAATATAGACGATTCATACGTACCGGCCGAACTGTATTGGCCCCCAGCCCCTCCTAAAATAATTTTTAATTCTGTGCTCGCATCGCCGGTTATTATGTAAGAATAGGCATAGCCGTTGCTCTGCAGAACTGAAGCGACGCCGTTAATTCCCGTCGAATATTGAAGTTTTGCACAGGTTGTTAACGTCGCTGTTTCGTCGGTAATATCAACAACCTGGTACTGATCAGTACCACCCGAACCGACGATTATGGCTTTGTTTCCTGGGACTATTGTGACACCTTTAGGATTCATCCCATTGGTATTAAATCCTTTAAACCCCGTGACAATTTGAGGAGTTGTTTTGTTGCTCACATTAATAATAAAGAAATCCGAATTAGAACCCGATAAATCCGTAACAAAATAAGCTCTCGTCAAATCGCCCGTTTGGATGTCTACATAAAGATCAACTCCCCTTTGGGAGCTTCCTAAGGTCAATTGACCAGTCAAAGTTGGACTGTTGATATTCGAGACATTTACTATTTGGAATTGATTCGTAGTAGAGTCCGTAGCGATATATGCGTATGATCCATTTACAAGTATTTTCTTTCCTTTTCCGGAAAGGCCTAACTGACCAGAATATTCTGAGGTTCCGTAATCGTGACTTCTGTTCGTAATGTTGTATAAATATAATTTACTATCACTTCCGAGAACGTATGCAATATTATTTACGACGTAAATGCCGTTTGCGTTTATGTTGCCGGGAAGGTTTATTGAACCGATTTGTTTATATTTCTTATTCGTTGGTGGATCAGAGTACTGGGTGAGGTCTATAATTACCACTTCCTGTGAATTATTGTCGGTTCCAAGGTAAACATAGTCATTTTCACCAAAGACTGCGTTTGTTTTGAAACCGTCAAAGGTAGCAGTAGTACTCGCAGCTGGCGGATTCTGATCGGTCTCAAGGCTTATCTTTGCGAAAGATACTCCAGACGCGTTATCGCCTGTTCCCGCAAAGACACTTCCTTCAATTGCGGAAATTGCATTGGCAATACCACTTTTTGGGAGATCGACCTCCGTTATCGATTTGCTCGGTTGGCACCAATTACCGCCGCCACCACCTGCACCGAGAATGATTTCACCGCCCGAGGTATCAGTTGAAAATGTATTTATTTTTTCGGATCCTGAACTATCAAAATCTGCTTGAGTTGTCCAAGTGTAAGCTATATTTTCGTGCCGTGTAATGTAAGACGTGGTCACAAATGAGGTATGAAGAGGCTTTTCCCACGTTACCGAAATTATTACCTGCTTGGTGGATGGATCAATATAAGTACCGCCTGTTTGGTCGATAACTCCGTTATTGGTGCGCCTGACATCGCTTATGGTAACGGTTCGGGAAAAACCGTCACTGGTTATTTCTCCCGGCTCTATAAGTTGCCATGAATGGTCAACCGAATTGATTTGCGGATGATATATACCGTTCACTGCAAACGTTGTCCAACCTTTTTCCCGGACGCTCCTCACTGCTTCTTGAGCCTCTCTCATCAGGTTAACCGCTTTTAATCGTTGAATTTGTTGAGCTTTTCCTTCGCGCGAAGTCGTCAATCCAACAACTAAAGCGGGAATCAATATGGTTATGAGACTCATTGCGATCAAAATCTCAATAAGGGATTGCCCTCGTTGTAACGAAGTGAATAGTTTATTCATCATTGTATTGCCAAAATAATACCGTATCGATTCATGGTGATTGTTTTCATCTGACCTGATGCCGTGTTTTGGATTGTTAATGTATTCTGATTACTCGTAAATCCATTAACTTCGCCAGTCACACTATTAAAAATTATTTCTGAATTAGGCAGCGTTATATTGGTAAATTGGACGCCGTCAGTAAGAGGTATAGTAAAGTTTGTGGTATCGTTGGGCGTATAACTTGTTCCGTGAAAAAGAACATAATTATTTGAAGAGAAATGGATCCCATATGGGCTAGAAAAATCTCTACCTTCCGTGTCTCCCACTAGAGCTTTTAATTGCTGGCTTTTGAGATCAGATACAAGAGTATCTAAGGATGTGTTTAATGAGGTTTGTTGCTGAACTCCTATAAGACTTACCGCTGAAAAAGCAAATAGAATAAAAAGAATCCCCATTACAATGACCACCTCCACTAAAGTAAACGATTGCAGATTATTCTTTTTGAATACGCTCATCATTACTTGCCTCCCACCTGACTGATTAATCCATAAATAGGGGCAATTATGGATATCATCATGCCACCTATCATTATCCCGACAAAAACCAACATGACAGGTTCCATCATTGTAGTAATAGCTTTAAGTGATCCTGAGAGTTCGTAGTCTAAATAATCAGCAACTTCCTCGAGTGATTTTTCCAGTGTTCCGCTTTTTTCGCCTGATTCGATGATTCTGATCATTATGCTGGGAATATACTTTTTGGACAATTTTAGACCGTCTGATAATCTCTTTCCCGCAAGCACCATTGATCCACACTGGTGAATAGTTTTTTTGACGTCTTTATTAATCATTATGTCTTCAGTCAATTCCAGTGCTGATGTAATGGTAACAGCTGATTTGAGTAATGTTGAAAGATTTCTGGTAAATCTCGTCAAATCGATCTTTACTATCAACCTACGAATAAGGGGGAGTGAAAGTATGGTCTGGATCAGTTGTCTTTTCTTTGTTTTGTAAATAATAAAGATTATGGTTGAAAGCAGCAAAAAACTAATCACGGTTGGAATCGTATATTTCAATATAAATTGAGACATAAAAATAAGTATTCTCGTGGGAAGGGGCAATTCGAGTCTAAGGCTTAAAAATACGGTAGATATTTTAGGTATGACTACGATGAGGATCATAAGGAGCATCCCAATAAATACGAGCATTATAAAAAAAGGATAATAAAGCGCAGACTTTATTCTATCCATGAACTCTGTATCTTTTTTAATATTTTGCACAATTTGTTTTAGTGTCGTATCCAAAGTTCCGGACTCCTCTGATGCCTTAATTATATTTATAGTTACCTTATCGAAGACTGATGGAAACTTTTCAAAAGACAAATAGAGTTGTTTCCCTTGTGTAATATCATCTTTAATAACGGTGAGAATTTTTTTCTGGTTGCCCTTAGCATCTTCGAGAAGTGAAAAAGCTGCTTCTATGAGGGTGATCCCTGACCCGAGCATAGTCGCTAGACTTATCATCATAGACATCTTCTCACTGGTGGGAATCGAGATGGAATACGTTTTTGTATTCATAGCGTATCGAATTTGGTAACACGTAATAATTCTTGTATTGAGCTTGTCCCTATTTTTATTTTCTCCATTCCATCATCGAACATCGTGGTCATACCCTCGCTAACAGCCTGTTTAGCAATAATATTCGTGTCTGCTTTTGCAATAATAAGTTTTCTTATTGCTTCGCTCACTTCAAGCACTTCAAAAACACCAATACGTCCGGAGTAACCCGTGTTATGACAAATTTTACATCCCTTTCCGTAGAATATCCTCAACTGTTCTTTAGTCCCAAAATGTTTCACCAATTTGACTTCTGGTATATATTTAGACAGTTCTTGCTTGTTAATATCAACTGACATTTTACACATATCACATATTTTACGTATCAACCGCTGTGCGATGATTACATTGACTGTTGATGCAACTAAAAACGGTTCCACTTTCATGTCTGTTAACCGGGGGAGAGTTGTTGAAGCATCGTTCGTATGAACTGTTGAAAGGACCAGATGACCTGTGAGTGCAGCGTTCACTGCAATACCAGCCGTCTCGATGTCACGAATCTCACCCACAAATACGATATTCGGATCTTGTCGTAGTATGGATCGTAATCCTGTAGCGAATGTCAGCCCTGCTTTTGGATTTACATTGATTTGATTTACTCCTTTTATACGGTATTCAACAGGATCTTCAACCGTTGTGATATTTTTTTCCCTCTTATTAAGAAGTTTTAACAGTGCATATATGGAAGTAGACTTGCCGCTCCCCGTTGGACCTGTAGACAAAATCATTCCATATGATTTGTTTATCGCGGCGGTCACTTTTTTCAGGTCGATTTCATTCATACCTAAGTCCAATAAGGAAAATTGCCTTGTGTGGGTCGATAATAGACGTAGCACCGCCTTTTCTCCATCAACCACCGGAAGAATTGAGACTCTGATATCTAATTTTTCTTCTGCCATTTTCAAACGCATTTTGCCATCCTGAGAACTCATATGTTCATCGGTCCGCAATCTCGATTGAACCTTAATTCTTGCGATCACCCGATCGTGAAATTCTTTTGGAATCTTGAGCATATCGTGAAGCATCCCGTCTATTCTAAAACGAATCAATGATTCCTTTTCTTGGGGTTCGATGTGAATGTCTGAAGCTCGGTCTTCATACGCATACTCTATAATCATGTCTACTATCTTTGTGATAGGTGCATCGTCTAGAGCCAGTTTTAATTCCTTATCATAAACGTTACCACTCAAAAAGCTTTCGAATTTTTTTTGAATATCTTTTCTATAAATATGAAAAGTGTTATCTATATCACGATCCGTTGCCAAGTAAATAAATACTTGTTTACCGGTTTTTTTCTCCACCATCTTGATAATATCTTGATTGCCAGGATCAGCAGACGCAACTTTCACTCCATTGGCGTCGTTGCTGAAAGGGATTATTTTATATTTTCGGGCTATTCGTTCAGGTATGACATGAAAAATATCTTGAGGAATAGATATTTTCGACAAGACAACAAAGGGGATTTTAAGATAATCGGCTATAAGAATTCCGAGATTTTCATCTGAAATTATGTTTTTTTCGATTAGACTGTCGTAGAGAGTAGTCTCAGTATTTTTAATATACTCATAGATATCCTTTAACCCGGATTCATTGATCAAATTATTTTTGATCAGCAGGACTTTTAGTTGGTCGTCTGTTATTAACATAGCATCGGTCTAACTACTTTAGATATATATATGTTTGTATTTTTTTATAGAGAGTTTCGAAGTCAAAAAAACTTTTGTTGATATAATCTTTAGCTCCCAAATCGAGCCCTTTTCTTATGTCAGCTTCCTGACCGAGTGTCGAGAAAATAATTACGGGAATTAAATTTAAATTTGGGTCTTTTTTAAGCTCTTTGAGAACTTCAAACCCATCCATTTTTGGCATGATAATGTCAAGGAGAATCAAATCTGGCCTTGTTTGCCTAATCTTTGTAAGACCTTCTTCTCCGTTGACACATATATCGACTTCTAATTTTTTTTCACGTAATTTTTGAGAGTAAAATTTCTGAAAAAATAGATCATCTTCGATAATAAGAATTCTCATTTGTTTACTATATGAATTTTTTTAGCGAAAGAATCTGAGCATCAAGATCAATTTCATTTGTCGTAGTTTTTATTGATTCAAGATCCAGTTCCATTGATCTAATTGACTGTTTTATGACCTGGGTTAAAATAGCATCAGGAATTTTCGAATTGTCTTTCAATTTTCCCAGCAGTTTTTCAAGGTCTGCTGCAAGTTCCCCCATTTGCATAAATCCCATAAATAGACTGCGGCTTTTTATAATATGCACGATTCGATATATTTCAGTTAAGGCTTTGCTATTGATTCTTATATCTCTGTCAGTAATATAAAGAAGATTATCCCGTAGCATCACAAGACTATCCTGACAGGTTTCTATATAAAGAGGGAGATAGTTTAACAGACTGGTATGCATACGGTAATTTCATGTTACATGAATATTCATACTGTATGCAAGTAAATTCTTCGTACCCCTTTAAAGATAATTTTTGCCAACAATAGCGACAAGTACTAAAGCAGCTACCATGATAAAGACAACACCCGCCTGGATTACTGGGCTCATGGTGGTTTTTGCTGTTCTTTTTGCAGTTGTTTTTTTTATTCGCCTAGCCATAAGTATTAAAATTATAACTACTTCAAAGATATTTGAATCTATTGAATTTGTCAAGTCATTACATTTTCATGCATTATGTAAATCTAAACAATCTCTCCAGTCCTATAGAGAAGTATTCGAATGCAGATCGATTACCTTTTCAACCTCATCTTGTAACACATCATATCGTAACTTTTTTACTGGAATCTCTACCGCTTTGTCTTTTTCATTCTGATAGTCATACAATATGAGATAAAAGCCTCCAACTCCAAAAGTATGCTTATATGAATCTGTGTCTAAACTTCCTTTTACTAATGTTTGGCCATTTTCATTCTTCACCTCAAAATTATGATTCACTAAGTTTTTTTCCAGATTTATTAATGTGACAGTAATTGTGCGAGGAGCCATTTGTTGATGGACCGGGACTTCATAGTTAACTGGGGAACCTTGATACTGTTTCGTGTCCAATGTATTCCTGTATTGTTTAACGTCGAGATCTTTGACTTTTTGATACTCGGAGAATTCGGAAAAGTTGAACGTTCTGATGTCGAACTTTTTATATTTTTCTTTCAGATATTCGATTCTATAAATCAGTGTATAAGTTGGCTGTACCTTTCGAATATCAGGGCGCTCTTCTTGTTCTATCTCGCTCATCAATTTCTGGAGTTGATCGGCTTGCGATCCGGCATCGGTCGACAGACGAGATAGATAAAGATAATCAATCCCTGAATGAGTCGTACTCTTTGCATAGTGATAGATCAAATAATCGAAGTTCACCAGATTTATTCCCAAGAGTACGCTGAACGAAAAAATGGCTACATTCCTTGTAAAAAGAGAGTTTTTCAAATTCGACACATATGAGTACCCATAAAGAAGAAACAATCCAAAAATCCAGACAACTCCAGCGAATCCGTATAAGCGCTTATGAGTGAATCCCCAATTGGAAGCGTAGTCGTAGTCGCTTTTGAAAGCGATCATATTCAGAAAGAAGCCTTCGATAATCAATATATATGTGAGAAGACGAGAAAGAGAGGACCTACTTTTATCATTGTAGATGAGAGAGAAAATAATCAAAGTTACGATGCTTAAGTGGGCAAACATTTCTCGAGCATGCTGCGAGTTTGAATAGCCAAGCGTTTTGAGAACCGCATCGGATGCAAAATAGAGCTGAGCTTGGGTGATGAAGAATAGCAAAAGAACCACACCGATAGCCACTTTGGGAATGGTAAAATTTTCCAAAGGTAAAACCCAGTTCCATTTCTCATGCTCTTTCGAGTTGTCCTTCGCGTAGGTTGCCAACCGTGGGATAAAAAAGGCGAGAACTAAAAAAACAATCACTCGGACAAAAATCAGAAACCAGTTCGGTGCAGAAAACAGATCGAAAAAAGCCGTAAGATTAAAGGCTTTTAAGAAATTACCCAAGAGCGATTGGAAAAATGGGTTCGAGTACGAGAGGAGAGGGAGGATTATGACAAGCAGCAAACACGTGACTCCGATGGACAGGATGAGCTGATAGATTTTGCGCGAATCGAATGTGAGTCTGTTTTTAAAAAGAGACAAAGGATTGAGATCGTAGGAATATTCCAAACCGAAGAGTTTAAAAAC
>Ga0155156_119_pt2 | contig 10068 bp, 9 predicted proteins | sample RifCSPhighO2_01_FD_106124 | JGI IMG/M metagenome (GOLD analysis project Ga0155156, IMG submission 106124) | Candidatus Roizmanbacteria bacterium RIFCSPHIGHO2_01_FULL_39_8
TTCTCAATTATAATATGAAGTTATGGTTAAGAAAGCAACAACGAAGAAAGCAGCTACGCAAAAAACTGCCCCGAAGAAAACGGATGCGAAAAAAATAGAATCTCCTGCCATTCTTCCGGATGATAAACAGAAAATTATTGAAGAGTTCGCCCAGAAAAAAGGCGATACAGGTTCCCCAGAAGTCCAGGTAGCTCTTCTTACTCATAAAATATATAAACTTTCGGATCATCTCGGAATCAATAAAAAAGATAACCACTCAAGGAGAGGACTGTTGAAAGTAATTGCTAAACGAAGAAGAATACTCAATTATCTTGGTAAGTTAGATGAGAAGCGCTATAAGGTATTGATTGGTAAGCTTGGGTTAAAGAAGTAAATTGTTACCATTCCGACTTCTATTTTCCAACATCAAAAACCAAAGCATCTATGAATATTGTTGAAAAATCTACAGAGATAGACGGTCAGAAATTAACACTACAATTTGGTAAATTTGCACAAGCAGTAGACACTTCTGTGTATGCAACACTGGGGGATACCGCAGTTCTTGTTACTATCGCTATCGGACCCGAAAATCCCAGCATTGATTACTTTCCCTTATCAGTAGAATTTGCCGAAAAACTGTATGCGGGGGGACTTATAAAAGGATCACGTTGGGTAAAACGAGAGGGAAGGCCGTCAGATGACGCGGTTTTAAAGGGAAGAATTATCGACAGATCAATACGCCCACTTTTTCCCAAAACATATAAAAAACAAGTGCAGGTAGTAGTGACACTTTTGTCTGTCGACGGGGTCAATGACTCAGAGATTCTCTCTGCAATAGCTGTTTCGGCAGGCCTCTCTGTTTCATCAATTCCTTGGGCAGGTCCTATTTCAACTGTTCGCGTAGGTTACATAACTTCAGGTGAAAATAAAGAAACAGCTTTTATTTTATATCCCAACGAAAACGAACAGGAGTTTTCCGACCTCGACCTTGTTGTTTCTTCAACGAATGATAAAGTTTTGATGATTGAAACCAAGGCTAACAGGATAAGTGAAGAAATAATTCAGGAAGGCATTGAAAAAGCAAAAGAGGAAAATAAAAAGATAGTTGAATTTATTGAAAAAATAGCGAAGGAAATCGGCAAAAAAAAAGATGTCGCTCCAGACGAAACCGACCATTCAGAAATTCTTAAGCTGATTAAATCCAAGTATGCAAAAGACGTGAGCGATGCAGTAAAACAGGCAGCTGCGACCGCAGGAAGCGAAGAGAAAATGCTTCATGAAGTTGCCTCTAAAATATATGAAGAACTGGAAAAAAAGTATGATGTAAAACAGATAATAAGCTCAATCACGAAATATAACTACCAAAATATTAAGGAGAATATTTTCAGCAAAAAACTTAGACCAGACGGGAGAAAATTTAACAAGGTGAGAGATCTGAATGTAGAAGTTTCGCTCTTACCACGGACTCATGGTTCTGCACTCTTTCAGAGAGGTCAGACTCAAGTGCTATCAATCGCTACCCTAGGCTCGACAACATTGGAACAGCTTATCGAAGGTCCAGAAGGAAAAGAAGTAAAAAGATATATTCATCACTATTCGGATGGCCCCTACTCATATGGACAGACAGGTCGGATGATGGGACCCTCCAGACGTGCAATCGGTCATGGAGCTTTGGCTGAAAAAGCTATCGAACCTGTTTTGCCCTCGACGGATGATTTTCCCTACGCGATCCGTGTCGTATCAGAAATTCTTTCGGAAAATGGATCTTCTTCTATGGGGAGTGTATCCGGATCTTCTCTGTCTCTTATGGATGCTGGTGTCCCTCTCAAAGATGCGGTAGCCGGAGTTGCTATGGGACTCGTTTCAAAATCCGATAAGGAATATGTGGTGTTAACCGATATTGTAGGTCTTGAAGATTTTGCCGGAGAGATGGATTTTAAAATTGCAGGTTCGAAGGATGGTATTACCGCTATCCAGTTGGATGTGAAAAACAAAGGTTTGACTTCCCAAATGATCCGCGACATTTTCAAACAAGGAAAAGAGGCAAGACTTGAGATACTTGAAGCGATGAATAAGGTTATAGCAAAACCGCGTAAGGAAGTCTCTCGCTACGCGCCCAAAGTGGTAGTTTTGACCCCGCCAGCAGATAAAATTGGAGAAATCATAGGACCGGGAGGAAAAAATATCAGAGCACTCATCGCTCGTACTCAAACTGAAATTAATGTCGAGGATGATGGACGCGTTACGGTAAGCGGTCTGGATCGTGCAAAGGTAGACGAGGCAGTAGCTCATATCGGCAATATTACCCGAGAAATCCAAGTAGGAGAGCAATTCGAAGGTGAAGTCAAACGAATATTACCCTTTGGAGCTTTCGTAGAGATGGTTCCCGGAAAAGAGGGATTGGTCCATGTATCAAAAATGGGTAAAGGATTTGTGCGTGATCCAAATCAAGTGGTGAAACTAGGTCAAAAAGTAAAGGTAAAAGTCTACCAAATCGACAATCAAGGGCGAGTCAATCTCCAGATGATATAAAAAAGTTCTACAGGCCATTGATTTTATATTGGGTAATCATTACAATCTTACTATGGCAAGAAGAAAGTCAATCATACGGCTTCCCTTTTTAAAATTCAAGATTAATAAACAAACTATTTTTAACATAACTGGTTTTATTTTAGTTGGAGGGGCGGGTGTACTTTTAATTTCATATTTGAAGAATTTTACCGGTGGTTCGGATGGAAAGATTCTTTTTCGCATCAATGAACTTTTAATCTCGAAGTTTGGCGGATTAGCGATATTTCTCCCTTTTATTATTTTGCTTTTCTCAGGCCATTTTTTTAACACAAAAAAGCTCAAGTTCGTTAAACCGAATATTACCGGTGGCCTCATACTCATTTTTCTTTCTTTGATCGGAGCATTTCAATCAGGTCTCTATGGTCAATTTATATTCACCAATTTAAGTCTTGATTTTTCTCTTGCAGGTGCCATTATCATCCTCATCGTCACCTTTTTCGTGGGGCTCATACTTTTTCTTGATACGTCGGTCGATGTATTCTTCCTTTTTGTCATAAGTCTCATCAAGGCATTACTTGCTTTTGCAAAGGAATACATCTTCAGGTCCTCTGGCAAAAAGCCGCTTATTAAAGATGAAAAAAAACAGCAGGAATTTATTAAAGAAGAGATGGTTCGAGAGCTCCCCTTGGAGAAAAAACTCGATTTAAGCCTGTCAAATGTACAAAAACCGCAAATCGATATTAAACCGCTTGCTCCCACTTCAAAAACAGCTTGGGTATATCCGCCTCTCTCACTACTGGCTGACATTTCTCAAAAAGAGGCAGATAGAGGAGATGTTAAAGCAAATGCTGATGTAATCGAGAAAACGCTTGACAGCTTTGGAATAAGAGCACGCGTCGCAGAAATTAACTATGGTCCAGCTGTTACTCAGTATGCGCTCGAGATAACCATGGGAACAAAGCTCTCGCGCATCACTTCTCTTGGTAATGATCTGGCGCTCGCTCTTGCGGCTCCTACAGGTCAAGTCAGAATTGAGGCACCGATTCCCGGAAGATCGATGGTCGGTATCGAAATCCCGAACAGATTGCCCGAAATAGTAACCCTTAAAAAATTACTTTCGTCTCCGAAATTTACCGAAAATCTAGACCCGCTCCTTGTTCCTTTGGGGCTAGATGTTTCGGGTCAACCGCAGTCCGCAACTATCGGAAAAATGCCGCATGTTCTTATAGCCGGAGCAACCGGATCAGGAAAATCTGTTTTATTAAACTCATGGATTACCACTTTCCTGTTTCGAACCAAGCCTGAAGATTTGCGGCTTATCTTAGTTGATCCAAAAAGGGTAGAATTAACACTTTATAATGGTATTCCTCACCTTTTGACCGAGGTTATCGTTGAATCGGATAAAATTATCTCCGCCCTCAAATGGACTGTTTCTGAAATGGAAAATCGCTATAAGGAATTTGCGAGTGTAGGCGTCAGGAATTTGGAAGGATATAACAGTCTTGAGGGAGTGCAGAAAAAACCATACATCATTTTCGTTATCGACGAGCTTGCAGATCTTATGATTTTTGCACCTGGCGACTCTGAGGATTTGATTACCCGTATCGCCCAGATGGCGCGCGCTACAGGAATTCATCTGGTTTTAGCTACACAGAGGCCCTCGGTTGACGTAATTACTGGTCTTATGAAAGCTAATATTCCCACCCGCGTCGCCTTTAATGTATCTTCTATGATCGACTCCCGCGTCATCATCGATATGCCGGGAGCAGAGAAATTATTAGGCAAGGGGGATATGTTATACCTTCCTCCGGATCAGGCAAAACCACGTCGTATTCAAGGCCCATTCCTCACTGAAAAAGAAGTAAATCAGCTGGTGAAGTTTCTTAAATCTCAAGTCCCTGAAGTTCATTACACCGAGGAAATAACAGAACAGCAGTATTATGCAGGTGGGGGAAGAGGAGGAACATTTGTCGCAAATGGGGCAGAGGGAGAAAGGGATCCACTTTTTGATCAAGCACTCGATCTGATTTCTCCTTTACCTACTGCATCGGCATCTCTTTTTCAAAGGAAATTTAAGATTGGTTATGCCCGTGCAGCTCGAATTCTTGACCAGATGGAACAAGCTGGGTATGTGGGACCATCAGAAGGTTCCAAGCCAAGAGAAGTGTTGAAAAGACAAGTTCGGGAAGTAAGCGAGTAAAACCAAGAAGATCCCTCGTCGGATAGCTTCTCGGGATGACTCGCTAATTTTTGAATTATGCAAGTCACTTCGCAAACGCTATCATTAGCCCAAGAATAGCAAAGAGTATAGAGATAATCCAAAGACGCATAACAATCTTCGGCTCTTCCCATCCTTTTGTCTGCAGCCACAGGTGAAAAGGGGCAACAGGAAATATTTTCTTACCCAAAAACTTTTTGGATAAAAGCTGAATGAACGAACTCGCAATTTCGATGATGAATACCCCACCCACTATCGGTAAGGCGAAAGCTTTTCCCAAAATAAGACCTACCACTGCGAAAGTTGCTCCAAATGACAAAGCTCCCGCATCGCCCAAAAAAATTCTCGCAGGGTAAATATTAAAGTAAAGAAATGCGATCAGTCCTCCCAGCCAGGCGGCGATAAACATGGATGTCGGGACATCGAGTATAGCCCGTGACACAACCCAGAAACTCGCGAGCGCAAAGAGGAGTATTCCTGAAGCAAGACCGTCGAGTCCATCTGTTATATTTACTGCATTGGCAAAAGCCACAATCACAAACGTAGAAAAGAGAATATAGAGATATGATATCTCGAAAACTCCGATGAAAGGTATATGAATAATATCTATTTTAAAATCAGTATATAACCAGTACGAAATGACAAGCGCAAGGATGATTTCAAGGATAAGTTTGTGCCTTAGCCGCAACCCAAAAAAATCCTGTTTCTGCAAGAGAAAAATCTTACTCAGATCGTCATAAATCCCTAAGAAACCGAATGAGAGAAAGGTGAAAAGCAAGATTTTTATTTCTGACACTGCTGACGGATAATTAGAAATAATTTTCTTATTAAAAAGAAAAAAAAGAATAAGCGAAGCAAAAAAGACAATTAATGTAGTAAAGATAAGAAGAATACCGCCTCCCACCGGTGTTCCCTTCTTGTGTTTGTGATACCTGTCAAAAATAGGAGTTGGTTTATCGAACGCGTCTTTAGTCGCTTGATCAGCACGCTGGAACTTTTTCCTATAGAGGAAGTTTATGAAAGGGATAATACAGACGAAATTGAGAATGAATGAAAAGAAAACTATGAACAAATAAGTCGACATTAATAAAAGTTTATAAAGTTATAAAGTCTATAAAGTTTATAAAGCGAATAATAGTAAAATCTTTGGTAAGAAAATCAGACAAGCGACGACGAATGCAGTAATAGCAAAGATGAGCATAGCTCCGGCAGAGACGTCTTTGGCTATTTTTATTGCTTCTGACCAGTCTTTGTGAATAGCATCGATCGCTTCTTCGATTGCTGTATTAACAGCTTCTAAGGCTAAACCCGTTCCGATAACGGTTAAAATAATGAGGAATTCAGTTTGACTTATTTCGAGCAAGAAACCAAATACGAGCGCAAGTAAAGAAAAAAAGAGATGGATTTTAAAATTAATTTGCGTTCTAGCGATCCATTTTAATCCGGAAAGTGCATTTTGAAATGAGTAAACGTGTTTTTTTAACATGAATTGAAATTTACTAAATAAGTGGAATTAGGGTTTTGGCTAATTTTTCCGAATCGTGACGCAAAATACTTCGTGTTAATTTGTCTGACGTCAATTTCTCAAAGTGGTGCATGTCGATAAAATTCTCAGCTATTATCTTTCCCTTGAATCCGTTATGTGCAAGATTGTTTTCAACTATTTTTTCATTATGGTCACTATACCATTGTAGGATGTCTGGGGAGATTTCGCCAGTGTTTATGATTACGACGTCGGGTTGTCTTCCTAGATATCTTTCCAGATCATTAAGATGGTCCAACGCCTTGTAATTGTTCGTTTGTCCGGATTTCGTCATCAGATTCATAATAAAGATTATCTTGGCAGTCGATTTTTGTAGTGCAGCTTTGATTTTATTCACCAGAAGCACGGGAATGATGCTGGTATAGAGATCCCCGGGTCCGATCACTATTACATCCGAGTGATTAATTCGTTGTATGCCTTTGGGGTTAGCCTCGCTATCCGGGTCAAGAAAGGCTTGTTGAATTTGACTTGTTTCATGAATATTTTCTTCGATGTGATGCTCTCCTTTTATTATTTTTCCATTTTTATACTGAACACAGAGATTTGTTTTTTCTAACGTAACAGGAATTACCTCGCCTTTTGTCTTGAGCACGTATGATGCGGTTTCGAGGACTTCTTCATAATCTTTTGAGACTTTTTCCAGTACCGATAAAAAGAGATTGCCAAAATTATGACCTGCAAAATCACCACTTTCAAAACGATAAAGAAACAACTTTCTCCAGAGAAGAGGGGCCTCAGAGAGAGCAACAAGACATTGTCTCAGATCCCCCGGCGGCAGGACCCCCATTTGATCTCGGAGCCTGCCGGTAGATCCTCCGGAATCCGTCATGGTAACTATTACTCCAAGATCCAGGGGATACTTTTTAAGACCGGAGAGAACTACAAATGTTCCGGTTCCGCCTCCAATGACTGTTATTTTTTTCATTGCGTATTACGAGTTAACGAGTCCACGTGTTTATTTTTAACTGTTTGTTTTCTTACGAACAGATTATCTCCAATATCCTCTGCAATAGTGTATCCAGGAGCAACCAAAGTGTGTGAACCTATTTTTACTCCCGGCAGGAGAGTGGTATTTACTCCGATTTTCGAATAAGCACCAATAATTGAACCAAATTTGAGTAATTGTGTGTCTATTTTCTTGCCGGAAACGACTGATTTCACCGCTTTTCCATCAAATCTAAAGTTTGCCGTCGTTGCCTCTGCTCCAAGAAGTACGCTATTATCGAGTACAGAGTCACCGACATAATTTCTATGGAGTGAAACATTATTTCCAAGATAGGACCGTGTAACCTCAGAGTAGCCTCCGATGATACAATTATTTCCTATATGACTTTGACGAACAAGAGCAAAATCACCAATTATCGTATTGTCGCCGATAAAACACGGTCCCACCACTTTCGCGGTCTGTGCAATTTTGACATTCTTACCTAGTCTGATTTCTTCGCCTAATCCAGATAAAAAATGATTCATCATCGGTAACACCTGCCAGGGATATTTGACTGTGTGCCAAAAATTATCATAGGCAACATAATGAGTTTTGTATTTTTTGATAAATTCTGTGAGAGCTATTTCAAATAGGTCATCTTTGCCTGAGTGAACATCCGCCAGAATTTGGATCAACTGAGCAGAATTTTTGAAATAGTCAATTACCAGATTCACTAAATCAGAGGGGAGTCTCGTCGGGTCTGGTTTTTCTATGATACCGGACAATTTTCCCTCCGGATCAAACGAAAGATACCCTCCAGGAAAATATGAGTTCATTTTTTTTGCTACGAAAGCGAAGTCGAGATCTTTTGCCAAGACTTCATCCAGTAATTTCAGCAATATAGTTTTACTAAATAGATCATTCCCATTGAGAATGAGAACATCTCCCTTCAAGTCGTTTTTACAGGATAAAACTGCTCCAGCCATTCCGTCCAGATCTTTTTGGACTAGTATGGTGGCCCGCGGTCTTAGTTCTTTAATCGCTTTGCTGTTGTTTGTACTCGCCACAACGATTATCTTCTCTCCCAGAGGTTCAACGAGATCAAAGATATACTCAATAAGAGACTTTCCCAAGAAAGAAAAAAGGACCTTTTCGTGGAGGGGCCAAAAACGAGTACTATCGCCACCGGCCAGAATGAGTATGTTTTTTACTTTTTTCATACATTCAGGAGAATTACATCTTCTCTATTTCTCCTCCTAGTTCTTTAATTTTATTAACGATGTTTTCATATCCCCGCTCGATGATAGACGCGCCGTTAACGACGGATTCATCTTGGGCAATCAAAGCTGCCAGTACCAACGTCGCACCCGCTCTCAAATCAGAGACATTTAAGACTCCACCATGGAGAGTTTGGGGTCCTTTGATCCGGATTGCTTGATTATATTTTTTACCGGAATCAAAATTGAAAAAGAAATATTCAGTTGGATCACGAACGGGGACTTTTACATAATCAATTTCTGCTCCAAGTTTTCTCAATTCCTCAACATAGGAAAATCTATTCTCAAAGACTCGTTCGTGGATGACTGACTCTCCCGCAGCTTGCGTCATGAGAACCGCCCAATTGGGTTGCCAATCCGTCATAAAACCAGGATGAGGGCTTGTTTCGATTTGTGACGATCTCAAAGGTCCAGAATAATAGAAACGAAGCGTTTTATCGTTAATTTTTTCGACTCCAGCGCCAACTCCTTTCATCTCTTTTATAAATGACTCTAGATGAGACGTGTCAGCCGCGCCTATGGTAACATCACCTTTTGTTAATATCGCGAGTGTAGCGAATGTTACTGCTTCATTACGATCGGAAGTAATAGCAAAAGGTGAAACAGATCTAAGATGTGTTACCGAGTCAATCGTAATTCTGCTTCCGTCCCTTTTTATTCTTGCCCCTCCGGCATTAAGAAAACGAATCAGTTCATCAATTTCTGGTTCCCGGGCGCAATTTTCTAATGTTATTCTATCTCTTCCAAACACTGACAAAAGTATGAGAAGCTCCGTTCCCGTATGGGAGGGTTTCTGGAATCGGTAAGAACCAGTGGGTTTTTGACTCATCCGCGCATCGTAGTAGCCGGTTTCAGAATCATAATCAATTTTGACTCCTAGTTTTTTCATCCCCTCAACGATGCGGTCAATAGGGCGTGCCCCAATTCTGCACCCTCCGGGATTGGGTACATAACAGGACATAAATTTGTAAAGTAGTGGGGCAAACAACATAAAGGAAACTCGTATTTTTGAAGCGTGAAGAAGGTCGACTCTGTTTTTTTTAAGGTTTTTGCCGTCTATCACCACGGTATTTTTTTCGATAAATTCCGCCCTGCCTCCCAATTCTTTTATTAGATCGAGCAATTCGACCACATCAGTTATTTTCGGTACGTTTTTCAGCATTACCTCTGTGTTATAGAGCAATGAAGCGATAATGACTTTCAGGGAAACATTTTTAGCTCCCGATAACAGCACTTCTCCTATGAGTTTTTTACCACCCGTTATGATAAATGCATCCTCCATATTTCATTCAACATAGAACATATAACATGTAACAAAAAATAAGCATTAATTCCAATGTTACATGATGATGACTTCTTCTTCTAATTTTACTCCAAACTTTTTGTAAACGGAATCCTTTATCAGACGTAATAGATTCTTCAGGTCCTGCGGATTTCCATTCCCGTCATTTATTATAAAATTGGCGTGCTTCTCCGAAACGTGATATTTACCGATTTTTCTTCCTTTTAGCCCTGCCTTATCGATGAGATTGCCGGCAGAGGTCGTGTGGACTTTGAGTCGAAGTTTATCTTGCTGGGAAATATTTCTAAAAAAACAACCGCTACAAAATACCCC
>Ga0155156_170_pt2 | contig 9971 bp, 9 predicted proteins | sample RifCSPhighO2_01_FD_106124 | JGI IMG/M metagenome (GOLD analysis project Ga0155156, IMG submission 106124) | Candidatus Roizmanbacteria bacterium RIFCSPHIGHO2_01_FULL_39_8
GCTATGACCTTTGCTGATTAAATCACTTTTGATTTCTTGATAATTTTCGACGATGCCATTATGTATTACCGCAACTTGCTTTTTACAGTCGAGATGAGGATGGGCATTTTTATCGGTTACACCCCCGTGAGTAGCCCATCGGGTGTGCCCAATGGCAATATCTCCGTTTGGAAGATGAGTTACCGCTTGTCCAATTTTCCCCACGTGCTTTTCGACTGTTATCTTTTTTCCTCTATTTTCTCCAGATGGAATGAGAGCTATTCCCCAAGAATCATAACCTCTATACTCCAATTTTTTTAAACCTGAAAGGGTCGTTTGAGCGGCTTGGTTAGTTTTGTCGTTTACAATTGCAAATATTCCACACATAGAAATAGATTTTTAGTTAGTTAGCTTTTAGTTAGTTAGAAAATACGAACAAACTAATCTAAGAAACAAACCAACAATTGATAAAGCAGCTCGTTGAAGAAATTCGGGAGATGTTATCGGATGTCCTTTAAGCCTAGAATTACTCCTAGGGTTTGAGACATCCAGCCAAACTGGGCTTGAGGGTTTCCGCTGATTCTCCCTGTACCGAATGGTACAAAGGTCCGACTTCCCACTTCGCTCCTATGGAACCGGAGCTTCGAGGGACACCTCTCCTCGTTTCCCACCTTTCTCAAAAGATGGGGCTAGCGCTCGAATGTAATTTCTCCTCTTTTCTTTAAAGAGCTAATGATAGTTTAGCAAACCTAAATAGTATTATCAATTTTTTCTGGATTTTTTGTTAGTTCTCGAAAAGATGTATAGTCCTACACCTCCCGTAACAAGCGTCCAACCCAATAAAGGAAGACCACGGGGTAACCCTTTCACCAACACCAGATTGACCGCTCTTCGCACCTTGTTGTGTTCCTGGACGGTGATGAGAGAATTGAGCGTTTGGTCTTTTAATGGTTCGACAATGTGTTTGTTGTATTCAAAGCCGAAAAGCAAAATGATAAAGCCAAATAGAAGTAAAATGCCCCAGCGGGACGGTCTCATAAAAAGAAGCAGGGCTGATAAAGCGATTCCAATTCCATAAAAGATTGCAGCAAAGTTGTGCATGAATATAAAGAGGACCGTGTAGAAGATATTTTGTTTTAAGTCTGCTGGCATTGTTGTAAATATTTCAGATTCTGACATGAATTTCCCCTTCGTATACCTCAGGGCAAGCCTCCCCATGTTGGTGAAGGCTGTTTATCCTGAGCGAAGTCGAAGGATCGGGAGACCCTTCCATCTTTGCCACCTGAAATTTTATTATCTAATTCTAACAAATAGAGAGCTTCGAAGTTTGATAAAATAAAAGAATGCTAGGAAATTGGGTAGATTTGGCACTCATTTTTTTTGTGGCTTACTTTGTACTGACACAAAACGGTTTTATTTTTACCATGCTCGAGGCGATTTCTTTTTTTGTTTCCCTTGTTATATCCTATAAGTTTTATACGATAATTGGTGGATTTCTGATTTCATATTTTACTTTGCCAAGAGGAATAGCCAATGCTGGGGGTTTTTTTCTGGTCTGGTTTTTTTCTGAAATGATTCTGTCAGTGTTGATTCACTATGTCGTGAGAAAATTCTTTTTCCGTTATCAGCATCATCCGCTCAACACCATATTCGGGGTTGTAGCAGCCGGATTCCAAGCGTTCGCCATCTTCCTTTTTTTGGTAGCTTTTATTTTCGCATTTCCGGTACGGGGGCAATTTAAACAAGCCATCCTCAATTCAAGAACAGGTCCATATTTTGTCGATTTATCTCGCTCGGTTGAAAAGCAGCTCAAGAGTGTTTTCGGAGAAGCGGTAAATGAAACTCTCAATTTCCTGACGGTCAAACCACAATCCAACGAATCGGTTGATTTAGGCTTCCAAACGGAGGAAAATCAACTGTCACTTGATCCTCAATCAGAATCAGTGATGTTCGAAAAAATAAACGAAGAGCGAAAGAAAAGAGGTATTCATAAGTTGGAATTCGCTCAAAATCTAAGCGATGTTGCGAGAGATTATGCAAAAGAGATGTTTACTCATGGGTTTTTTGCTCACGTTTCGGCAGTTGACCGATCAACTCCTGCTGATCGTGTCGAACGGGCAGGGATAGATTATTTAGTGATAGGCGAAAACCTGGCATTTGCACCCGATGTCTATGTTGCCCATGAGGGTTTGATGAATTCGGAAGGCCACCGGAAAAATATTCTATCTGAAGATTATGGCAAAGTAGGAATTGGAGTCGTAGATGGAGGAGTATATGGGAAGATGTTCGTCCAGGAGTTTACAAATGAATAACTCAAACCTTCAGAAAAGCCCCATTTGATTTTTGTCTTCTTTCTCGGGCTCCTTTTTTTCGGCCGGTTTATTTTCCGCGAAGATCCGCTTTATGAGAGATTTTATTTCAAGTTTGGTCAGATATTCTTTCAAGGCTTCATGAAATCCTTTAAATCCAGATGTGTGTAAATCGAAATCAAGCGGGACACTGACATCGATCTGGGCAAGTTTTTTCGAAAGGAAAACGCTCTTTTTTTCACTCTCAAGGATTATTCTCATTTTAATATTATCTACTTTTTCCAGCTGAGTAAATAGTTTTTCGACCGTTCTAAATTTTCTGATTAACTGTGCAGCTGTTTTTGGTCCAATGCCCTTTGCCCCGGGATAGTTATCGGAGGGGTCGCCGGTTAAAGCTTTTAAGTCAGGAATTTCAGACGGCGTAACTGACATCTTATTTTTAACGCCTTTTTCGTCATACATAGTGAGGTTTGAGAGCCCCAGTTGTGGAGCTATAACAAAAATATTTCTATCGACAAGCTGAAGAATGTCCCGATCGCCAGTAAGGATAAGGACTTTCATATTTTCTTTCCCTGCTTGTTTTGCTAAGGTGCCTATAACATCATCCGCCTCAAAACCATCTTTTTCCAACTGTTTTATTCCGCTTGCTTCGAGTGCTTCTTTCAAGAGAGGGATTTGTGAAATGAAATCATCATGTATTTTTGGTCTTTGCGCTTGGTATTGTTTAAAAATTTTATTTCTGAAGGTAGGTTTAGGTGTATCGAAACAAACAACCACATGAGTAGGTTTAAATTCTGAAACCGCCCTAAAAAGCATAGAGAAAAATCCATAGATTACGTGAGTTGGTATACCTTTTTTTGTTTTGAAGGGAGGAAGTGCGTGGTATGCCCGATGCATGATGGCATTGCCATCAATAAGTAGCAAAGTTTTCATCTTGGTTTGGTCTTGGTCCCACAATCCTTAAAAATTCGTCTTCATCAAGACTTTCTGTTTTCATGAGAGCGTCAGCTACTTTATCAAGGATGTCTCTTTTTTCGCTCACAATTTTAACAGCTGAAGTATATTTCTCGGTAATTATTCTTCTAATTTCCTGATCGATCTTTGCCAACATCTCCTGGGAAACGTTATTCTGTTCATAGTAGGATTTGCCCCATTCGGTGATATCCATTGTAGGTCCGAAGTTAATAGGTCCGAGATCACTCATTCCATATTCTACGACCATCGCCTTTGCAACCTGGGTTGCTTGGTCAAAATCATTTGCGGCGCCGGTAGTGATTTCCTTAAAGACGGTCTCTTCTGCGGCTCTTCCTCCCATCATCACCGTAATTCTTTCCAAGAGATTCGTTTTTGTTTCATGGAGCTTGTCTTTCACAGGAGGAATAAGGGTGTATCCAAGAGCCATTCCGCGTGAAACAATCGAAATCCTGTGGACTGGATCAGCGTGCGGCATAAAATGAGAGACAATGGCGTGTCCGGCTTCATGATATGCGGTCAGTCTTTTATCGAGGTCAGACTGAAGTCGTTTTTTTTCTGGACCCAATTTCACCTTTGTGGCAGCTTCTTCGATGTCATCCACCGTAATTTTATCTCTTTCATGCCGCGCCGCATAAATAGCAGCTTCGTTGAGCATGTTTTCGAGATCTGCACCTGAAAATCCGACAGTTCTTTTTGCTACTTTATCCCAATCGACATCACTCGTAAAAGGCTTCCCTTTTGCATGTATCTTGATAATTGCTTTTCTTCCTTCCAAATCTGGATAATCCACGATAATTCTACGATCGAAGCGGCCTGGTCGAAGGAGCGCAGAATCCAAAAGATCACCTCGGTTGGTTGCCGCTATTACGACAACTTGCTCATTGGGATTGAATCCATCCATCTCGACCAAGATCTGATTCAGCGTTTGTTCGCGCTCATCATGTGATGGCATCACTCCAACAGCCCGAGCTCTTCCTATCGCGTCAATTTCGTCAATAAAAATAATAGAGGGGGCATTTTTTTTGGCTGTCGCGAAAAGATCCCTAACTCTGGCTGCTCCGATCCCGACGAGCATTTCCATAAACTCCGATCCGGCAATCGAGAAGAAGGGAACGCTGGCTTCTCCTGCCACGGCCTTGGCAAGAAGAGTTTTACCGCATCCTGCAGGTCCAACTAAAATTACTCCTTTTGGAGTACGAGCTCCTAGTTTTTTATATTTCTCAGGATGCTTCAAAAAATCAACCACTTCCTCGAGCTCTTTTTTTGCTTCATCCACTCCTGCGACATCCTTAAATGTGGTTTTTGGCAGATCTTTGTTGAAACGTTTTGCTCGCGACTGACCAAAGGAAAAAACCGATTCTTGTGCTCCTTTTGCTTGCCTAAATAAGAATATAAAAAAGGCAACCATCAATATGGTCGGAATGATGTTGGCTAACAGATTGACAAAACCCGCAGAGCCCTGAGTATCCTTGATTGTGATATTTACCGAAGATGGATCGATGTTCGAGTCTTTTAATATTTGATACAATCCATCGCTTTCTTCCTTATATGCAATAGCGAGGTTATCGTTACTATAGTATCCAATAATCTTATTATCGATTACCTCAAGTTTTTTGATTTTTTTGTTTTTGATGTCCTTGATAATGGTAGAAAGAGGTTTCTCAGGAAGTGCCCTGTTTACTTCTTTGGATAAAGAGGAAAATGCGTAGTAGATAAAAATGCCAACGAATAATATCACAAAAATGGTTTTTAAATCAAAGTTGAATCTGAATTCTCTGATTTTTTTCATTCCATTATTCCTGCCTGTCGGCGCGGCCGGATTTTTTTTTGAGTTTTTTGAGCTCGCCATAAGTGCGTATCATTCTAGCAGATTTTCGTGACATTTGCTACAATTAGTGTCCGATGTAACCCCCCCACTCATATGAAGATAATATCGCTCCAGTCAGAAAATCCGTCAGAAGTTTTAAATGAATCATTAGAAATATTGCAGAAAGGTGGACTTGTTATATTTCCCTCAGATACGGTCTACGGGCTATTAGTTGACGCAACAAACGAGCTCGCCGTTAAAAAACTTATTCAATTTAAGAATCGTCCATGGGGGAAGCCAATCTCTGTTTTTGTCAGCGGCTTTGATATGTTAAATAAGCAAGTAATCACAGACCACAGGCAAACTCAAATTCTGGAAGAATTATTACCAGGGCCTTTCACCGTAATTTTGGAGTCTCATCATTTGGTTTCTTTACTTCTCGAATCTGAAAAAGGAACTCTCGGGGTCAGAATTCCTCTCTATCCTCTTATCGAAAAACTAGTAAACCAATTCGGGAAACCAATTACTGCTACTTCAGCAAATCTTTCAGGAAGGTCTTCCCATTACTCGGTGCAGACGTTGTTGAAAGAGCTTCCAGAATCGAAAAAAAAACTGATTGATTTGATTGTCGATGCAGGAAAACTACCCAGAAATAAACCTTCTACAATCGTTGATTTAACTGCTGATAAACTGAAAATCATCCGTCAAGGTGACGTTTTGTTTTTAGACAAAAAAACGTATTTTTCTCATTCGCCCGAGCAAACGAAGAAAATCGCCCGATTCATCTTGCAAAAAATAGTTGGTAATAAGAAATTAGAGAAACCCCTTATATTCATTATTAAGGGCGAGTTGGGAGTAGGAAAAACGATTTTTGTTAAGGGTATGGGGGAATTTTTGGGTATACCGGATATCATTTCGCCAACATTTGTAGTTTATTATGAATATGCATCGATTCATCGATTCATCGATACATTCGTGCATGTGGATTTATACAACGTCCAGGATCCGGAAGAATTTAAACATTTAAGACTGGAAAAATACTTGGAAAAAGGGAACGCCGTTTGTTTTGAATGGGGAGAAAAGGCTGGAGAAATCATGAATAAACTAAAAGATAAAGGAAGAATAATTTATGTTGAGATGAAATATGTCAATGAGAAAGAACGGGAAATAAAAATTCGTTATTAGTTGTTTGTTATTCGTTATTCAGATGAAAATTCTTGCGATTGATACTTCGGCTGATGAAACTGCAGTTGCGGTGACAGAAGGAAGAAAGGTTTTATCAAATGCTCTTTTTTCACAAATCTCAACACATACAAAGTGGGGAGGGATTTATCCTGCCTTGGCAAAAAGAGCTCATGAGGAGCGGATTGATTGGGTCGTTAGTGAAGCATTGCGTAAACTCGAAACTCGAAACTCGAAACTCGAAACAAATTCAAAATCTCAAATCAAAAAGAAAAAAAACAATTTAGCAATAGAGCAATTTAACAATGAAGCAATGAATCATATCGATTATATAGCTGTTACCCAAGGACCAGGACTTGCTGTGGCTTTGGAAGTAGGGATACGAAAAGCAAAAGAGCTAGCACAAAAATATAACAAAAAACTTATCTCGGTGAATCACCTGGAAGGGCATATTTATTCGAGCTTTGTCCAAAATAGCAAAGGAAATCCTAAAAGAGAATATAAATTTCCCTATCTGACCCTTGTCATTTCGGGAGGGCATACAGAAATAGTTTTATGGAAAGATCATCTCAAATATGAAATTTTGGGTGAAACACTCGATGATGCAGCAGGTGAAGCTTTGGACAAGGCAGCCAAAATGCTGGGATTAGGCTATCCAGGCGGCCCGGTGATCGAACGGCTCGCCAAGGAGGTGGAGAATAAAGATTTTTACCAGTTTCCAAGACCGATGTTAAAGTCAAAGACATTGGAGTTTTCTTTTTCAGGTTTAAAAACAGCTTTTTATTACTACCTTCTGAAAACTGACTCGGTTTTCCCGCTTCGCTCCTCAACAGAGTCAGTTAGTGAGGGGCGTCAAACTGACCCGGTTGAACCAGAACGACATAAAAAAACCGGGTCAGTTGAAATACATCTTCGAGAGCTTGCAAGTTCTTTCCAGATAGCCGTATTTGAAACGCTCATAAAAAAAACAGAAATGGCAATTATACAAACAAAAGTTAATAGATTGGTCGTTGGAGGTGGAGTTATTGCCAATCTTCATTTGAGAAAATTATTCAAGGAACTAGTCGTAGGATATAAAGGCGATATTTATTTTCCTCCTTATAAGTATTTAACAGGAGACAATGCAGCTATGATTGGAGTCGCCGGGTCCTACAAGGCGCAAGAAAGTAAATTTGTGACAGATCCTTTAAAACTAGATCGAATCCCAAGACTCAGACTTTCATAAGAAGGCAAATTTAAGTATAATGTATCATCTTTATTGTGATCTATGTTACAACTCAAAAAAGTATCGGTAAAGGTTGGAAAAAAGGAAATCCTCAAGGATTTTAATTTCGAGTTTGAAAAAGGCAAAGTGTATGCGGTGATGGGTCCCAACGGATCAGGTAAATCAACATTGGCATATGCGATCGCAGGACATCCAGCTTATAAGTTGGATGTTGGAAGTTTAAAATTAGATGGTAAGGAAATACGAGATAAAAAGCCCGAAGAACGGGCAAAGATGGGAATATTTCTTTCGTTTCAAAACCCCTTGTCTTTGTCTGGTGTCACCGTTTTTCAGTTATTAAGGATAGCATTAGGTAAGAAAAAGGATCCTCTCGAACTGAAGAATGAGGTCGAGACAACAGCAAGGAGACTCAAGATAAATCCGGAATTAATATCAAGATCTCTCAATGATGGTGCATCCGGAGGTGAAAAGAAAAAGCTCGAGATGCTTCAAGCAGCTATTCTTGATCCAAAATTAGTGATTTTTGATGAGATCGATACGGGAGTCGATGTCGACGCGCTCAAGACTATAGCTGAGTTCATGGATGGGAATAAAAAAGGTAAAACATTTATTGTGATAACCCATTACAACAGGATTCTCCATTATATTAAACCTGATAAAGTGCTGGTACTCATGGAGGGGAAGTTGGTGAAGGTTGGAGGCGCGAAATTGGCAGAGGAGATCGAAAAAAAAGGGTACGAAAAAGTTATGAGTTAAAAGTTAGGAGTTAGCCGGGAAAAATTCGCGTTTTTCCATATAACGCTTAACCCATAACACCTAACATTATTATGCAACAATCAAATCTGGATTTTGAATACAAATTCGGCTTTTCGATGCCACAGAAATATACCTTCAAGTCCAAAAAAGGATTAGACGAGGGTGTGGTCAAGATGATTTCACAGATGAAGAAAGAGCCAGTATGGATGACAGAGTTTAGATTAAAAGCTTACGGAATTTTCAAGAAAAAACCAATGCCGGATTGGGGTGCTGATCTTTCCAAGATTAACTTCGATAGTATGTACTATTATATAAAACCGACAGATAAGCAGGTTAATTCGTGGGAAGATTTGCCTGCAGAAATCAAAAACACCTATGATCGTATAGGAGTACCCGAGGCGGAGAAAAAATTCCTCGCCGGAGTATCTGCACAGTACGAATCCGAAGTGGTCTACGAAAGTATTAACAAAGAACTTAATAAACAAGGAGTACTCTTCTGCGATATGGATACGGGACTCAAGAAATACCCTCACCTCGTCAAAAAATATTTTGGGACGCTTATTCCCCCGCATGACAACAAATTCGCAGCCTTAAATTCGGCAACTTGGTCAGGAGGATCGTTTGTTTATATCCCCAAGGGAGTGAAAGTGAAGATGCCTCTCCAGGCTTATTTTAGAATCAATGCAGAGCGATTCGGTCAATTTGAGAGGACTTTAATTATTGCTGAAGAGGGCGCTTATGTTCACTATATTGAAGGATGTACGGCTCCAATATATACGACACAATCACTCCACTCTGCAGTAGTTGAGATATTTGTTCATAAGAACGCGCGGGTAAGATATACAACTGTTCAAAATTGGAGCAATAATGTATACAACCTCGTAACGAAGCGTGCACGGGCCGATGAAAACGCCATAATGGAATGGGTAGACTGCAATATAGGAAGCAAAGTAACCATGAAATATCCCAGCGTCTATCTCTATGGGGAAGGGGCAAGAGGTGAAGTATTGTCAATCGCGTATGCGGGTAAAAATCAACACCAAGATGCAGGAGCGAAGATGCTCCATTTTGCCCCCAGAACATCTTCGCGAATCATCTCAAAGTCGATTTCTAAAGCAGGAGGACGAACTTCCTATAGAGGTTTAGTTCAGATCATGCCCGGTGCCAAAAAATCTTCGGTCTATGTTTCTTGCGATGCACTCATTTTGGACGAAAAATCACGATCCGATACATATCCTTATATGAAAATAAAACAGAATGACGTTTCAATCCAACACGAAGCAACCGTTGAGAAACTAGGTGAGGAAAAATTATTCTACCTTACATCCAAGGGCATCTCAAAGTCAGACGCGGAAGGACTCTTGGTAAATGGATTCATTGACCCAGTGGTGAAGGAAATACCCCTAGAGTATTCGATTGAATTAAACAGGTTAATTAATTTGGAAATGAGCGGAAGCGTTGGGTAAGAAAATCTGCTATGGCTACGTTTATCAATCTCAACAAAACTAAAAATCACACCGTTACTTTAAATAAAAGCGGAAAATATGCCGCCTTCCTGCATAATCTTTCAGGGAAGTTTATTTTCGAGCTCAAGGAGAAAAACATTTATTTAGATATATACGGACTTTTTGTAGGAAAGAAAACAGATAAATTCGAAGTAGAAACAATACAGCATCATATTGGGCCGGAATGCACTTCAAATTTGTTGATAAAAGGGGTTTTTTATGATGAGTCAAAA
>Ga0155156_128_pt1 | contig 9704 bp, 7 predicted proteins | sample RifCSPhighO2_01_FD_106124 | JGI IMG/M metagenome (GOLD analysis project Ga0155156, IMG submission 106124) | Candidatus Roizmanbacteria bacterium RIFCSPHIGHO2_01_FULL_39_8
ACGAGTATTTACCGACATGGGCCAAGGAATGTGCGGGGGGACCTGCGAGGCAGGAGATAGAAGTAAGAAAAGGTAGTTTTAATCTATTTGCAAGTAATAAATTATCTTACGAGGGAAGTTCTGATGCATCGGATGAAACAGAACTCATCGTATATAAGTATTATTTCCCTGGCTGGCACGTAGAAGTTGACGGGAAAAGTTCTAAGTTAGATTACACATTTTCAAAAGGGGGGATTTTTAAGACAAAAATACCCGCAGGATTACATTTGATAAGAGTCTATTACGAAAAAACTCCGGTGATGTGGATTGCGGATTTAATTTCGTTAGTATCAGTAGGGCTATTTTTACTTTGGATAGCACGAAGTAAACACTTATGAAAAAGGTTAAAAAAATTATCCTGGTCCTTCTCACTATTTTGCCAATAGCTTTCTTCACGAAGTCTGTTTTTTTAGGCGATGTTAACTTTTGGTATGATTCTGCGAGGGATTTAATCTCTGCTTGGGATAATCTGAACAAACTCTCACTCATCGGTCCTCCCACAGGAATACAAGGTATATTTTATGGGCCCTATTGGATATGGCTCTTGAGCTTAGGATTATTCTTATCAAAGAATCCTCGCGTTACCATTTTTCTCGTCTCCACCATTCCCTTTTGTATCATTTTTCCGATCATTTTGTCCCGCTACTCAAAGATAATCAGCAAAAAAGCGCTTTTGATTGCATGGCTTTTTTTTCTTTACGTCGATGGGTTTGGATATGCGACATCACTCTGGAATCCACATCTTGGCCTCATTATGTTGCTCAGTCTGATTTATCTGATTGTTTTTACAGATTTCAGACGCATGGATCGATACACGGTTATCAAAATATTTTTGGCAGGAATATCTAATGGTTTAATGATTAATTTCCAGATGTCACTCGGAATATGTGTTTTATTGGGTTCAGTTATTTTTCTTTTACTCTACCTTTTTTTGAACTTTGTAAAAAAAAGACAAAAAAGGCTCCGGTTTTTGAAACATACTTTCATTATTATCAGTTTTTTTCTTACGGGAGTAGCGGTAACATTTCTTCCATTATTCCTTTTCGAGATACGCCACGGATTCAATCAAATTCGTACCCTTATTGAAGCTCTCACCTCATATGGAGGAATAGTTAACTACAGAATCCTAAGCCAAAAAGAGATTCTTTCACTATTTTTTGGTAGATTCGGATATATCTTGCACACGAATTGGGTTGGTGCCTATCTTCTGGAATTACTCAGTATACTACTTATTCTTTGGCGAATCAGGAAAGAGAAAATAGTCCTATCCGAAAAAGAAAAAAAACTCTTATTACTTCTCTTAACAATAACTCTATCCATTTTATATATCTACCTCACGGCCAGAAATCCGGTATGGGAGTATCATTTTTTGGGTACAGAGGTGATATTTATTCTTCTTATCGCCTTTGTTATCGGTAAGATATCTTTTTTTGAAAAACTTTTGGTTCTTTATATTTTGTATTCTGCTTTGATGATGATTCCACTTCTCTTTGCCAATAAAAACCTCTATGCGTCTTCGTCTCTCGTGACAAAGGAGTATATTGTAGATATAATTCGGGAGGATGCGGGAAGTAGAGACTATGCGGTCGATGCCTACAGCGCGTCGGTATATGTATATGATTATAGTTATCTCTTTAGATGGCGATCTGGTAAAGAAGTACCTTTTGACCCAAATACAGTCACGGAAAAAAAGGATTTAGTATATCTAATTATTCCTGGAACAAAGAAAGAAGAGAGGCTTAATTTTATCAATTACAGAACGCCAAATAACACTTATACCACGTTAAAAAAATGGCTTATCGCAGACGGTACTGAAATTATTAAACGTGCAAAGAAATAGGCTATGTTCAGCTTTAAGAAAAACATTTTTCTTCTCATTCTGCTTATTTTATTCGGTTTCATCTTCTTTTTTAGGCTGGATTATAAGCCTCTGGAGAGTTGGGATGAGGCGTGGTATGGATCAATAGCCAATGATGTCGTAAAAACGGGTAATTTTATGGATACGACTTATAACAATAAACCTTACTTCGATCATCCGCCGGCAGGATTTGTGTTAATGGCGGCATCCTACAAACTATTGGGGGTAAGCGAATTTTCGACAAGACTTCCTTCGGTATTGTTTGGTCTTATGAGCATACTTCTTATCTATCTTATTGCTTCGGAATTATTCGGTAGATCCGAAATCGCATTCGCATCTGCTCTAATTTTGGGAAGCTCTGTTTGGTATGTAATCAGGGTTCGATCTGGGAATCTTGATTCGGCGTTTCTCTTTTTTTACCTTTTGACAGTCTATCTTTCTTTGAAATCCGCAAGAAACTTTAGGTGGTTTCCCTTTGTTGGTTTGAGTTTTGGTGCTCTCATAATGACTAAAACTTTAGCTGGGATATCTGTGCTTGTTTTAATCGTGTTGCTCAATATAAAAACTCTCTTCGGCAAAAGGGAAAATTTGATTTGGTTACTGCTGGCTTTTATTTTTTTCTATCTCTTAGTTTTTCCTTGGTATAAGTCTCACGAAGCTAAGTATTCAGATTTTCTCAACTATCAGATTAAGCACATCGGCCAAAGAGATAGAACTCAACTTCTTCTCATTCCTTCAAATATAAGTCAAACACTTTTTTATCTACATATGGGAATTAGAAAATGGTTTAAATTGTGGCAGCTGAGTTTTATTCCATACCTGTTTCTTTTTCTTTATCAAATTTATTCATACTTTAAAAGAGGCAAAAAAATAAAACAGAAGAAAAGTGTTGAAATCTTACCTTATTTGTTCATTCTTATTTGGACTACAGTTGTTCTGTATCCTTTTTTAGCCTCGAGTCAAACAGAAATCTGGCACTTAATACCGGTATATCCGCCGATAGCTTTATTTATCGCCTCAGTGACATTTAATATCGGATTACTATTTGTCAAAACTGTCGTCACACGATTTAACCTTGAAAAGGTCAACTTGGTAAGAATATATCCAGTAATTTTCATTGGCGCATTTCTTGTTTTGTCGTTTATCCAAGCGAAAAATTTTTGGGCTGAAGTCTATCCGAAAGTAAAATATACAAATGACGAAGTTGATATTTCTAGAAGACTAAGCAAATATAATCAAATGATCTATGTCGATGGAGATTATCTACCCCTAGCAGTTTTTTATTCGGGAAAACAGATTAAATCGCTCATATTGGAGTCAGATAGTGTAGTCACTTTTACTAAACTATTTGAAATAGATAAGGGAAATGTAATTGGTGTAACAAGAAACTGGGTATTTGACGATTTGAGAAAGAAAAATTTCAATTTTAAGCTGTTAGAAAAAAACAATTCGTATTCAATAGTAACGATTCCTTAACCATATGTTTTTTTTACTTTACTTTGTATTGTTGATATTTTTTGCGATTTATTCGTATGCGTTGGTCGACCCAAATCTTACCCTTATTCAGTCGGATATCTGGGTAGGGTTTAGAAATTCCTTAGTAGATCTTGGTTATTATCATAGAGACGCTTCTTGGTTGTTATACCTTGTTGGAGTTGTTTTACTCTTTGTTTTTTCCTATTTTTTTACTAAGAATTTTAAGAAATTTGATCCCTTGCGAATCGCAATTTTAGTGGGATTAGTGAGTCTTATCTCCTATCCCTTCCTGACTCACGATTTATTCAATTACATGTTCGATGCAAAAATCGTGACCTGGTATCACCAGAATCCATATCTCTTTAAAGCTCTCGACTTTCCCCAGGATCAGTGGCTCCGATTCATGCACTGGACCCATAGAACATATCCTTACGGCCCCGTTTTTCTATTGATTACCTTGGTTCCGTCTTTTTTGAGTCTCGGAAAATTTTTATTGAGTTTTTTGCTCTTTAAAGTAACTTGGCTTGTTTTTTATGCTTTGAGCGTATATTGTCTTAAAAAAATAGACAAGCGTTCAGCTATTTTATTCGCAACAAACCCTCTAGTTATCATCGAAGGTCTGATAAACATGCATAATGATCTTGTTGCGGTCTCCCTCGGGATTATTGGAGTGTACTTCATCTTCAAGCAAAGAGAAATATTAGGTAGATTCTTTATTTTAGCTTCAGCAGGTATAAAGTATGTTACCGCTCCTTTAATTTTGACCAGCGGAAGAAATAAAGTATTCCAATTTTTAGCATTTGCCGGAGTTGCGGCAATACTTATCTATATGTCTTTATGGGTAGGGATTCAACCCTGGTATTTTATAAATCTATTTGTTTTTCTTCCTTTTCCTCTACGATTCATTTTGCCTCTCAATGTGTTTTTCTTTGGGTTACTTGTTTCATATTATCCCTATATTCGTTTGGGAGGATGGGATAAACTTAATAATGTGAATTTACAGCACTCCATTATAATATTCTTCTCCATCTTTGCAGCAATTATATTGCTAGTGAGAGAAGTAAGAAAAAAATATGTTTAAGCGTTTACAGACAATTCTTGCAGGCAAAAAAAGTTTGATTCCAGGAATACTTTTTTTTTGCGCCGTTTTCGCTTTGTTTTTGATTAATTCTACTTATGTTAGTTATCCGGACGAGTTCGTCAATCTCTGGGCAGGAAAATATATCAACCTGGGAAAGGTACCATACAGGGAATTTTTCGACCATCATTTACCTCTCGCCTGGTATCTCTCTGCATTTCTTTTAAAGCTGTCATTCAATTCATATACTCTGTTCAGATTTTTTTGGGCATTATTCCAATTCATGGCACTTTTTGGTTTGGCCGTCTGGATCAAAAAAAATCATAAAGATTTTTATGCTTACTCCCTTGTATTTTTATTACTTTATCCGCTTGTCACAGTTTATTATTGGCTGCATATTTTTTTAGCCGATAGTTTAGCTGCTTTTTTCTTTTCGCTCATATTCTGGATATTACTTCTTGAGACTTACAAGAAAAGTAATACCATAGCAATTTATCTCGTTACGTCGTTTCTCACATTTTGTCTCATTTTTTCTTCGCTGAGTTATCTCTATCTGGGCTTGGTCTTGTATCTTTGGCAAGTGTATTTATTGTTGCCAAAGATTAAACACATCCTTATTTTAGTCCTATTTTCGGCAGTTCCTTATTTTTTTTATTTACTTTATCTCCTGTTGACTAACTCCATAAGCGATTTTTACTTTGCAAATCTTACCTATAATACAGATCTTTATATTAATATCGCAAACTATACAAGAGGTAAATTTTTCAATCCGTTAAAATTTGGTTTTACTTTGATTTATAATTTTTGGCAAGGTTATCTTCCCCGTTTGACGACCATAAAAGACTTAAGTCTTTATCTCCCGGTAGGATCGCTTGTGACATTGGGTAGTTTCATCCTGCTTCTTCTATTGATGTTACGGTATTTACCTATTGGTATTTTGTTCTTCTTCATTCTTTCATTTTCAGCTCCGAGAAGTAATATAAGCACGTCGATTAATGAAACTGATTATCAAGTTGGGCTTTACATAATGTTAGGAATAACAGCTTCATTATTTGTTCTTGGCGCTTTCAAGAAAATTGTATTAAAAGAAGAATTTTTTCAAGATGTCCTAAGAATAGGGCGATTGTTGTTGTTATTATTTTTACTTTTTTCCTTCATTTTTCTTTTGTACAATACATATTCGAAATGGTATCTCCGCTACACTCAAAAGATGCCTTCAATTCGTGATACTTCTGACAGCGCAATTTTTATCGATGAAATTCTCGATGAAGATGATACATTTTGGTCAGGACCCTATGAGCCACATGAGTCTTTCTTCGTTAAAAAGGGGAGGATGGTCGGAAAATATCTTTCTTTACTTCCGCAATTTAGGGAAAATGATGTTTTAAAAACTAATTTCATCAAACAGTTCGCTAAAGAAAAACCCACAATTATCATCTTTAAGATAGATACAGGTATTTTTGGCACGCTCACATCTGAGTTCGGCAATTTTTTTCTTACCTGGCTTAAAGAATACTATATAAGTTTGAAGGATGTTAAGGGAGTTAATGTGCTTAAAAATCCAACATCAATCAGGTTAGATACAGATCTTTTTATTCTGAAGAAGGAAAGGGATTCAGTCCTGCAAAAACTTAAATTATATAAATATATAGAATAATCTAACCCCAGACGGGTAAGCGAATTTAACGAAAGAAAAGCCAGTCGTTGGGAGTAATCTTTGCAGGGGGTTCCCTATCACTTTTAGAAAGATTATATTTATTAATTTGGTAACCGTTACTTAAAGGTATTATTTTTACCGGTGAGGAATTAATTCCCAACTCCCTTTTAATCCATGGTTCGGCCATAAGATCAGGTCTGAAACTAGGAGGCGGCTCGATCAAAACGTATGTAGTTTGTTTTTTAATAAATCTAGAGGCCTTCTTTGAAGATAGCTTTTCTGCGTAAGACATTGCATATTTATCCTGGTAGCCAAAAATATCCGGGGCGTAGATAAAATAACCGAACTCCCCCGGGGCATCTGCAAAAATCTTATTCGCGTTTGTAAGGTGGAATCTCCATGATCCATTTGCTGTACCGAACCCAATGGTTATTTTGCTGATATAGAGTGTATTTTGAATACCCGAAATTACAATTATCGTGAACAGTAATCCGTAATATAACCATTTAAGACTATAGCGATGGAGGGTCGAAAAAATAAGAATGGGGAGTACACTCATTGGCAACCACCAAAACATGATAAGAAATCCACCATGTAAAAGAGTCAATGCATAATAGCCGATGTAAAAATACAAGAATATAAGATATGAGGATCTTTTTCTGTCTTTTTTTTTGAATATACCATAAAAACAATAGGTCATAAAAATAAATACGACCAAATTAAATTTATGAAGTGGCGATCTTACGAAATTGAGTCCCACGGTCGATAGTCCCTCGAGTCTGTCCTTCAGCGACAAGATCAAGGGGATTGGCTTCCCGTCGCGGGCACCCTTCGCATATGCAATGAGCGATCGAAACTGTAGAAAATTATGCCTAAGATCGGATACCAGGAATGTTAAAAAAAACAATAGTAAAACAGCAAAACCGACAAAATGAATATATTTCTTTTTCCGTATAACAAGTATTGCCGCTGCAAGGGTGGATAAGAGAAGGAGAGGTAATCCGAGTGCGATTTCAAACTGTAAAAGCATTCCTCCTATAAAAAAATGACCGATTAAATATATTAGTTTAGCCGTTTGTTCATACCTTATAAAAAAATAGAGAAATAATGGAAGCAGCAGCATCGCTCCGTTACCGTGAAAAAAACCTTGAGCAATTGGGACCATAGTGAAAGAGAGGAGAAGAGTGGCGATAAGTGCAGACTGTGAATCAAAAAGACGCTTCATAATAAAATAGACCGATGCTAAAAATCCCACGGTGAGAAGAATCCAAAACCACCCAACAATTATCGGGTTCCCGTTACCAATGAGATAAGCTGGCATATTGAGATAATGCCATAAAACGCCATGAAACAATCCTTGCGCATCGGCACGGGGACCAATGAGTACTAATTTTTTAGTCGCAATTTCGTCAAATATAAGAAAATCTCGGCCGATATCGGTATAGTAATAGATATCTTTGTGTAGTACGCTCCATGCTGCTAAAACAAGATTGAAGAAAATGAAAAGAAAAGCCACGATAATAAAGTATACTATATCCCAAATATATGAAATTTGCACTGGTGAGTATTGTAATTCCTGTTTTCAACGAAGAAAAATATATTAGAAAAACAATCCAAGAAGTGGCTGTTGCCAAGACCTGCGGGTTAAGAAAAGAAATCATAATTATAGATGATGGAAGTAGAGATAAAACAATTGAAATGATTAACTCACAAGTAGAAATTTTAAGTAAAAAAAAGAATTCAATTACTCTCAAAATCATTCGGAGAAAAGATAATGAAGGTAAGGGCGCTGCATTAAAGCTTGGATTTGAAAAAACTAATGGAGATATTGTAATTGTGCAAGATTCAGATCTGGAGTATGACCCGGATGATTATGAACTACTTCTGGCTCCTTTCTTAAAAAACCAAGCTGATGTTGTTTACGGGTCGAGGTTTGTGACGGATCGGCCGCACAGGGTTTTGTATTTCTGGCACTATCTTGCCAATAATTTTTTAACAACCCTTTCAAATGTGTTTACCAATCTCAATCTCACCGATATGGAGACAGGATATAAGGTCTTCAGAGGTGAGTTAATTCGTAAACTCGGTTCAAAACTAAAAAGTAAGAGGTTTGGATTCGAACCAGAGATTACTGCAAAAATTGCAAAAATTAAACCTTTAAAAATTTATGAAGTGGGAATATCATATCAGGGAAGAACTTATGAGGAAGGAAAAAAAATTGGTTGGATCGATGGAGTGAAGGCGATTTGGGAAATAGTGATATACAATCTTCTTATAGATTAGGCTCACCTTTTGGCAAAGCAGGTCTCTCAAAAAGATAATATTCAAATTCTTCCCACTGTTTTTCCCTCACTTTAGGTATCTTTGATTTTAAAACATACAATTCCGACGGCTTTTTCAGATGATTAATTCGAATATAATCTGTATTAAGTTTATTAACCACCAATTTACTTACAGCGTCATTTCCGTCCAAAGGTGCAAGACTATCCATAAGGAAAAATTCTGGTGGATTATTTCTAAATACTTCAAATATCTGTTTTCTAAATCTTGGCAGGTCATATTGCCAGCTCATAGATTCCAGAGGAGGAATTGCCAATTCAGCATCAGCAACCCATATCGCTAACGTATCGTTTGCAATACCAAAGACTCTATCACCGTCTTTCTTAATAGATTTTATTCCCAAGCCATTTTTAACAGATTTTGAATAGTTGATGTAGTGTTCGCGTGAAATGTCGTTCGTAGTATTGAGTAAAATATTACCGTAAAATTCCGCCTTATTTAGCATATTGAACCAAAAAGAAAACATCAACAAAATAATTATGGATATAAAATAAATCTTCCGAACTTTCCCTAATTTTTTGATTTCTTTTAAAAAACTTATCGTTACGATAGGAATGAATATGAAGGCTGCAATCCAGGGCAAGATATGGAAGTCTCCGAACTTTAGCGTAATAGTGCGGTTATTTGAGAGTATAAGAGAAACTAATATTACTGTAAAGGGCACCAATCTTTTTATACGCCAGAATATATACAATACTAAAGGATAAAAAAGAAGAAAAAAGAAAATTGTCAGGCTTACTAAATTGGAGCCTGAATAGATAAAATTAAATGGTAAAAAAATCATTTTGAAATAATCCGCTGTTGACGAAACTTTATTCATATTTGGAATAACAAAAGTAATATTGTCGACGAAGGTATTCTGGATATAATCCATAAAGGGGGTGAGCACAAATAAAATGATTGTTAAAAGGAAGAGCGGAAAAAACTGCCAAAATATTTTTTTCCGGTTTTCTCTATTTGCGATCAATAAATAAAGATTAAGAAGTCCGATACTTGGCCATAAAGGCAAAAGTGAAAAAGCAGATGTAAACGTAGCTAAGGAAAAGATGGCTAAGGTTACATTTGAAATTTTCTTCTTTAACAGAGTATGTTTTATTACTGTCCCGAGCAGAAATAAAAAAGGGTACAACGCCCATACTTCCCCAAGTACTTTATTTCCCAGGAGGACATATTTTAAGAGTTCAAAAATTGAGATAAAGAAAAAAACAAAGGGGCCAAAAGTAACAAGGTAGATAATTGACCAAACTATTGAGTAT
>Ga0155156_113_pt1 | contig 9696 bp, 14 predicted proteins | sample RifCSPhighO2_01_FD_106124 | JGI IMG/M metagenome (GOLD analysis project Ga0155156, IMG submission 106124) | Candidatus Roizmanbacteria bacterium RIFCSPHIGHO2_01_FULL_39_8
AAAATAAAAAATATATGGGAGCCCTATATTACGGGCCTCGCTTGGTTAAAAATGAGAAGAAGGCGGTTCTTGAGATCTACATCATCGATTTTAATCAAGAAATTTACGGGGAATGGATCTCGTTTGACATAGTCCGTTTTATCCGCGGTATCAAAAATTTTGATTCGATGGATTTGCTGAAAAAACAGATTACAATTGATATTGCAGACATAAAAAAAATCTCCACATGAAAACATATTTTATACGCAATATCGAAATCGATCACCTCTTCGACAACTTTCTTGTTTCTGCCGTTTCCTCGATTCTTCTTATCCGATTTTTTCTGGGAATTACGGGTTACCCTCAAATTGGCGGAAGCAATTTTCATATCGCGCATCTTTTGTGGGGTGGTCTTTTTATGACGGTTGCTTTTTTAATGTTACTCGCGTATGTGAGCAGGTCCATCAAATTTTCGGCTTCAATTATCGGTGGAATTGGGTTTGGAGTCTTTATTGATGAGCTGGGAAAATTCATTACAAAAGATAATAACTATTTTTACCAGCCGACAGCCGCTTTAATCTATGTAATTTTCATCTTTCTTTATCTCGCATTCAGACTGATAGAAAAACATAAGTTATTCACGAGGGAGGAGTATTTGATTAACGGATTAGAGATGGTGAAAGAGGCGGTCTTAAATGACATGAATGCGGATGAGAAAAAACAGGCTATCGAGTATTTGGGAAAAAGCGGGTCAAGAAATGCGTTCGTCCAGTCGCTTCTTTTTATGCTCAAAAGAGAGAGACCTGTAATTGCATCCCGTCCTCATCTGATATTAAGATGGATTATTTTTTTTAGAAAAATCTATCATGGACTTCTCAAGACCAAATGGTTTCTGAATTTTGTGGTGATATTTTTTGTAGCGAAGTCCATTTTTTATATTCTTGTCATGTTTATCACTATAGCGGCTATTTTTGTTCCCTCGATCGATGTTCAATTTAGACAAATAGAGTTTCTTTCATCGATCATTTCCGGACTTTTAGTCGTTATGGGAGTCTTGCATCTGAGAAAATCTAGATTAGTGGGATACGTTTTTTTCAAACGGTCTGTCCTGGTTTCTATTTTCCTTACTCAAGTATTCTCTTTTTACAGCGACCAATTTCTAGCCGTCATCGGCCTTGGATTCAATATTTTTCTCCTTGCCGTTTTAGACTACATGATCCAGGAGGAATCAGTTATCGAGATACCTGCTCACATATAGGGTAAAATATATAGCATGAATGACGATCTTCTTAATCAAAAGTGTGAACCGTGCGAAGGAGGAGTTCCCCCAATGACGAAGGATGAGATCAAGCACTATCTACCGAAATTAAAAGAGCAATGGGAATTAATTGAGGATAAAAAAATCAGCCATACGTTTAAACTGAAAACATTTAGAGACGCAATCGCTTTTGTCAATAAGATTGCAGATTTGGCTGAAAAGGAAGGTCATCATCCAAATATCCACCTTTTATATAACAAAGTAAAAATCGTTCTTTCGACCCATGCAATAGATGGTCTTTCGCGAAATGACTTTATTCTCGCAGCAAAAATTGAAAAATTGCTCTAAAATATATTGTTGTAGAGCCATAATTTCAACCGACCCGGTTGCAGAAAGGCCTTTGTATTAATCTATTTCGAGGCTTTTCCAGAGGATACGACTAGCGTATGTTTTATAGGGAGTCCACCTCTCAACTATTTTTTCGATTTGTTTTTTTGTCGGGTCTTTTTTGAATCTGTAGAGTTTTTTTATGGCTTTGCGAAGTCCGAGATCGCCGTGTGAAAATACGTCTTCCCGCTGCAGGGTAAACATCAAAAACATCTCGGCAGTCCAGGGTCCGATACCTTTTACTTTCATTACTTCCTGAAGCACCATCTCATCAGAGAGTTCTTTTAATTTCTCAAATTGTAACTCTCTCGAAATTACTTTTTGAGCAAGATCCTTGATGAAAGCGACTTTTGACCATGACATACCAGCCTCCCGCATTTTTTTATCAGGGATTTTCATGACCGCTTCGGGAGTAATTTTTTTCCTGGGAAAGAGTTTTTGGAATCTGCCAAAGATAGTATCGGCGGCTTTTCCGGAAAGCTGCTGTCCTACGATTTCACCACACAGACTCTTAAAATATTCTCCCGGATTTCTTACTTCAACCCTTTCCAAAAAACCAATTTTTAACATAGCAGAATGAAGTACAGGATCCACTTTCTTAAAATGATCAATGATTTTTTTCATTTTCCTATTATACAAATCTCTGTGTTAAAATTTTAGATATGGTAGAAATACCGGTGAAGACCGGCAAGAAAAAAGAGATTGTAGATATTACAAACCTGGTCAAAGATCTCGTAAAAAAAGAAGACTTCAGAAATGGTTCAATCATCCTTTTTTTGACCCATACGACGGCCGCCCTGACGATCGCTGACTTGGATCCGGGAACAGATCTTGATATGCTTGATGCCTATGAGGCCATGATTCCAAAATTACCATATCGGCATCCCCATGATCCATCTCATGTTCCAAGTCATATCCTATCATCTTTGATCGGTGTCTCAGTGACGATACTGGTTCGAAATAGTGAAATAGTGTTAGGTGAGTGGCAAAGAATTGTCCTTGCCGAGTTCGATGGACCAAAAGACAGAAAAATCATCATTTCCTTTCATGAATAATACACTTCTTGCCAGTGGGGATCGACTTCGACCTTAAGATCAAGATAGACTTTTTTTCCGGTAGCGAGGGCGATTTCCTTTCGTGCATAGCTCCCGAGCTCTTTGATTTTTCTTCCGCCCTCTCCGATGAGCATTTTTTTATAATGAAGCTCTGTTGTCAGGATCCTCGCTTTTATAAACATGATTCCATTTTTCCTCTCCTTGATTTCATCGACAATTGCAGTCGTGGTATAGGGGATTTCCTCTCCCATCATCAAAAAAACTTTTTCACGGATGAGCTCTGCAATAAATGTTTTACTGTCAATATTAAGGATGGGATAGTCATGTGTTTTAGCCTCAGCCATTTCTTCGCTCGCTGTTCTTTCCGGCAGTAACTCAAAAATTTTAGTAAGAAGAGGTTTCATATGCATGTTCTGCAAGGCTGATATCTCGAATACATGCGGGATTTCCTCTTCGAGGAATTTGTATTGAGGCAGATATGTTTCTTCCTTTACGTCAACTTTATTCACCACAAGTATTTTTGGTTTGTTGATCTTACGCACGATACCGATAACTTTGGCCTCCTCGAAATTCCTCCGCTTGGTATGATCGATCATATAGACTACTACATCAACCTCTTCATGGATAGCCTGGAGTGTACGCTCGTTGATATGTTTTGCCAAAAAATCCTTCGCCTGCCCGAAGATTCCCGGAGTATCAATGAAGATGATCTCGCCTCTCTCATCCTGGTAGAGCGCCTTTATTGGAAAGCGCGTAGTCTGGGCTTTGGGGGAGGTTATGGCGACCTTCTGTCCGATGATATTGTTGACAAATGTCGATTTGCCGACGCTTGGTCTTCCGATGATTAAAACTTTTCCTGATTTCATAGCATATTATAGTAAAGAGCCTACGGATTTGTAAGGCGTCATCAAGTCTTATGAAACGAAGCAAAAACAATTTTTTTCACTTCCGAGGGGACCAAGCTCAGCTTGGTGAGACTCTCGTGTGATAAAAAATTGTGTTGCTGAGTTTATATAGTGACGTCCGAATTTCAGCTTTATTTCAGTTAAAAATTAGATCATAATAAGAGGTATGGGAACATTAGTAGATAAAGAAATTCTAATCAGAATCCAAAAAGGCGAAATAGATTATTTCACCTTTATCGTCAAAAAATATACCCAACAAATTTTCAATTATGTTTTGAAAAAATTGGGTCAGAGAGATGAGGCAGAAGATGTGGTGCAGAATTCTTTCCTCAAATTCTATAAAGCAATAGGCCGATTTGATGTTGACAGGCCAATACTCCCATATCTTTTCCAGATCACAAAGAACGAAATCAAAATGTACTGGAGATCAAAGAAAAAACTCCTACCTTTGGATGAAGCCCTCGTTTCCTATATCGAGGAGGATTCCTTTGACCAGGAAGTGTTACTGAAGAAACTGGAGGTCCTCTCGGGTGAGCAGAAGAAAGCCTTGACTCTGGTGAGTGAAGGATACTCATACAAGGAAATCTCAAGGCAGCTCCAGAGGCCCCTCAACACAGTCCGTACTATTATTCGAAGAGCTAGGTTACAAATTATGAAGGTGAGAGAAGATGAGTAATCTCGAAGACAGGATCATAAAAAAAATCTACACCTGTGAAACAGTAGATGTATGCACGGGTACCGGGCTAAAACTGGTTCTTCTCACCGCAGCAGTCTTTTTTATTACTTCTTTTATTACCTTTGCTCTCCCCATCATTTCTGAAAACAGAATAATCGATTTATTTTCTTTGGAATTATTCTTTGCTTTGGCATCTCTTATTACCTTTATTGTTTTAGTTTTTACCACTTTGATGAGTCTAAAGAAAGTTACGAGTAGGGTTAGATCTGTCGTGCGCTACTGGTTTGTGCCAACAAAATAAGTTTTATCCTCACTTAGGAGCTATTCATTATAGCCAAAGAGCCGTTCAATGACGGCTCTTTTTTGGTAAAATATCTATGCGCTTTTACAGTTTTCTTTTATCTATGTGGGGGGTCGTCTAACGGTAGGACGATGGACTTTGGCTCCATCTATCGGGGTCCGAATCCCTGCCCCCCAGCAAAATAAAAAATGCTCAATAGATCTTTATAATAATCTGCTACACTTGGCAGGTGCAAATACAATTAAATGACTCGTAAAATAGGGTTCAAACTTGGTCCAGTTCAGCAATCCCCATACCTAGCCTACTACAACAATCTTTATTATAAGAACGAGTAATAGAATTATAACCTTTTAAATACTCAACTAAACAATCATGTTCTTAAAGAATTCACATTACCAGTTAAGTCTGTAACGTAAAGTAAACCACCAGTAGTAGGTTTTACATTTAAACCTGTAATATTAATATCTTGTCTTAATTTTTTTCCGACCATATCCGAGGCCCTTCTTAAAGCATCGTGATTTTTTCTGTACGCATCCATATTAATTGTACCTAGAATAGGGTGTTGTAATAGCCCCTCACGCTCTGAAGAATAATCATCCATGTTTGGCCCATCGATAAAGCCGCTTTGAGTAACAGGACAAGCGTTCTCTGTTGAAACGTTATCAATAGGTACCACTCTCCATTTATATTTATTCGCACCCTGGACATTGTACAATTCTGTGTCCTGTTTATCTAAAATATTCCTCGCTTGAGCTGTTAATTTTTCATACAAAAGAATTTTCTTCAATCCAAAGGATGGAGGATATACTTTATAAACTCTGCCATTTAGCAGGATAACAGCTGATTCAAAACCTAGAGCAAGTGGATGACCACCTTGATCGACATAACTTCTAACTACAGCTTGTACTTGTGGATTATGGAGTGATAACAGCTCGTCAATCATTAATAAGGAGTATAACTATTTAAAACTTCAAATTCAAATTCTTGAAGTATAAAAGTTTCTAACATATTCCAGTTCCCTCAGCCAAACTGGAGTCGAACCGTATCGAAGACTTTCTTGTATAATTTCTACATGATTATCACCAAACGCGAACCATATTCCAAAGAAGAAGTAGAAAAACTCAAAGAATTGTTTGATCCTTATATAAAAACAGTTATTGACGTAAGGAAAAAAATTTGTTCCGCAGGGTGCGACAGACATTTTGACTCGGAAAAACTACTACTAGAACAAGGTTCAAAACAAAGCGATCTATGGGGAGGAGGCATAGATTTGGAAACGATAACCATAGACTGTAATTCAATGATTAACATTCGCCCGAAGGAAGGAAATACCAGTAACGAGATACAAAATGCTAAAATGAGGAAAGAATTTGAGGATTTAACTAATTTTTTTTTCAAAGAGATATATGAAAAATAAATTTATCTTAGAATCTATGGCGAGCGATCTAAAACGTGTAGCTTTAGGTCTTCACCGTGGATCAAAGAAAATGGCCAGTAGATTTCTAGAGGAGTCTCTGAAAAGAAAAGATGAATTAAACATGAGTGAAGTCGCTCCTTATCTAAAAAAGTTTATCTCAAAACTGGACGGGAAAATAGAAGCGGAAGATGCCCTTATGTATAGCACGCTCATTCAGAATTATTCGCAAAAGCTATAAGGACGGTCTGGGTTTAACCCGACACGCTCAGCAAACAAGCGCGCGCAGCCATTATACCGTATCCTCCACCATCCACATCTAATTTGATATCCTAACTTAGGACTCGTAGCACTCTTTTTCTCTACTTTCCAAGCGTACATAGGGACCTTGCTCTAAATAGTTATGAACAAATTCTTTAAAGCCATTGTTCCAAATACACATACCTCTAAATTTATTAGGATATTTTTTTTGAATATATTCTGCAACTTCAACCGAAGACCTCTCACTATTTACGATGTGTATTTTGGCGGTCCCATCTGGTATGTAGGTAAAAAGTTTTGACGCGGTTTCATCTGTTGCCCTATATCCAACTAGGTAAATCTCCTTAGCAGTCTTAAACATATCATGTGCTCTTTTTATAATCTGATCCTCGACAACCATACTATCTTTATATATGGGCAAAATTATTAAAGGATAGAAAAGTTGGTAGCTTAGTCTTCTATATATCTGTAGAATGTTATATAAATTCAAGTCATTAGGATTAATAACCTTGTGTTGATCTAGGTCCATCATTTTCCTTTTATACATCTTGCTCATTGCCACCCTCATATGAAGACCTACATCAAAATCATCGGTTTTACTTAAAAGTAAATTTTTACTAGTTTCCGTTGTAAACCAATTCACGGACCCATGAGGTTTCAGATAATCATTCTTAATATAGTCATCGAAAGTATCAAAATTAACATTGAATACGTCACTAAAAGTTAAATCGAGCAATAAATCGTAATTAAAATTTATAATCCCAAAATCCTCTTTCTTACTATGTATTTTATTTAATAACGTTCTATATACAGTGTGTCTACAATTATCCTCGTTTTTATAAACACATTCTGATACTCTTAAAAAGAGTATCCATATATAAAAAGCGATCTTTGCTAATTTGCTAAATTGAGCATGTTTATGTTTTCCGGGTTTCATTACATGTGCTTCTTCCCATCTGGTAGTTAACCATTTTTCAATATTTACTCCTGTGGGATCATAAAAATTTGCCGAGTCATCTTCAATTTCATTCAAATCATGAATACTTAAACCTATTTCCTTTGCATAATGAATATCATATTGATTACAACCTTGAAAAATACCTCTTGTTACGGGAGGTATTTTATGCTTCGGTAATTTCTTAGTATGTGCACTATGAGATGCACCTGCACCAAATACAAAAATTTTCATATCGTTATTATATAATTTTATAACTATATGACTAAACGGGTCTAAACTGACCCGCTCAGCCAACTTCGTCCTTGATAGGTATGCCCAGTATGCTATGTGAGAATTGATTGATATACTTTATTGGATGGGAATAAAACCTCTTAAACCAGAATTGTACGTCTCGAATTACAAAAAAAGCCTACTTTTTTATTCAGAAATTTTAGGTTTCAAGATAGAATATACGCGTGATAATCCCAAATTCGCATTCTTGTCATACCGCGGAGCACACCTTATGATTCAAGAATGTGATCCCAGTAAGGAAGATGAGTATGTTACCGGAAAACTTGAGTACCCGTTTGGTCGCGGAATAAACTTTCAAATCGAAACCAATAACGTACAAAAATTAAATGATTTATTGAAAAAGAATAATTATCCCTTAAGAATGGAGTTGAAAGATAGTTGGTATAAAGTTAAAGACGTGCTTCATGGATCTCGACAAATTCTGGTACAAGATCCTGACGGATATCTGCTTCGGTTTTCTCAAAGCATCGGTAAAAAGTCGGTTACATAATTTTTAATTTCTCAATATCTTTTTAGCCTGTAGACAATATACTGCTATAAGGACGATCTAGGTCCCGACCGACACACTTAGCACTAAAATTTAGCTTAAAAAAACCCACATATTCTCATTGGGACAATTCAAACCTATTTTTTTAAGTAAGAAAAGAAAATAAGTAAGGCAGGTCTTGATATTTTAAATACTATGAGTTATACTGTCTTTATTTGGTGGCGATGAAGAGGAAGAGTAACAAGAACGAGTTTAATAGAAAATCAACTCACCGACTGAAAGGTTGAACAAATAGATTCTTGTGAACGGCACCTTGGAGTCACAAACTCTAATAAAGAGATTCAACTTAAGCGATTTATCGAAAGTTGGATAATTAGGGTGGAACCGCGAGTAGGAAGACTCGTCCCTAGCTTGTAACGTTATTACAAGTTGAAGGACGAGTTTTTTTATGACCTAAACCGTGGTGTTGAAAGCTTGGCAAGCCGGAGCCACAACAAATTCGAGAATGAAGGGGATAAGTTCAATGGACTAACATTACTTATCAAGTAGGGTGGAACCGCGACTCAACCATAAGAGGGCCGTCCCTATACAGTTATTTATTGGTACCTGTATATGGACGGCTTTTTATTGGCATAGATATGAAAGAAATTACGCGGAGAGAATTATTAGATTACTCATGGAAATCATTCGTTTTATTTGCTGTTGGAGCAGCAACTTCAGCGTGTGGATCGACAGAATCTGTATTACCCACACCCGATCGTATTCCAACTGTAAATCCCTTAGATCCCTCACCTTACCGAGATTTGGCGAGATTTTATCCAGCGCTGGACTCTTTACCTATTAATGGAGAACCGATGCAACTTGCAACAACTGTGCCGACCACTATCTACAATTTCACTCAGAACAGAAAAGTTAATCAAGATCCAATAGAAAACGTTTTTGACTATTTTGAATCGTTGGCAATCTCCAATAAATCAATCGATTATAGCTTTCAGATGTTTGATCGATCATCAATTGAGATAACAAAAAGACCTGTTGTAGAAAGATCTTTTGTCTTAGTTCCTTCTGATGGACCGAACTTATCTACAAATTCTCTTTCCGAAGCGGATAAAGTAGCTGCTGTTACTCTTATAGATGATGAAGATCCCGAAAAAATCAAGACATATACATTTATTAAACTTGTTGACGTCTTGAATGCAGATCAGAGCAAAGATCCTTCAGATTTCAGGAAATTCGTCACTGAAGTGTGCCAATCGACGATCTTTGTACGACTCAACACTGATATATCAGCACACCAAATGGCTTATCAAAATTTAAGCCAGGAAATTTTGTGTAACTCAATTTCTGTAGAAATAGAAGATAGGCACAAAAATATTCTCTATGACGATCATGCTAGAAGCTTAAAAGGTATGGGTTTTGCCGGATTTCCTATCATTATTTCAAGTCAAAAAGATTATTTATTAACACCACAATTAGGAGATGTAATTAAATAATTATTAGTTGAAGCATCCTGTAAAAGTGAAAATCCAGAAACGGTATTTATTTAAGACTCGAACATTATCAGGATGATCTGGGTCCTGACCGACATACTCGGCACGATTGGAGTTGGACGGAATCAAGGGAAAAACTCAATAAAATAACTTCTGGATCTTCTTTTGCGTCCACTATGTGTAAAAAAGTAAATATAACCAATTCTGATAATCTCTTAATAAAATAGTTGTAAA
>Ga0155156_154_pt2 | contig 9646 bp, 10 predicted proteins | sample RifCSPhighO2_01_FD_106124 | JGI IMG/M metagenome (GOLD analysis project Ga0155156, IMG submission 106124) | Candidatus Roizmanbacteria bacterium RIFCSPHIGHO2_01_FULL_39_8
ACAGATCCCTTGCAATAGCATCCGGCAACAGTCCCTTTTTCTTTTTTACACTTCATTGTTGTGTCAACACTTAAACCTTCTCTCACAAAGACTGCGCCTTTTGAATCTGAGACTGCAACAATTTTGAATTCCTGTTCTTCAGCGATTTTAGCAAAATAGTAGCCTACGTTTCCAAATCCTTGCACCGCAATGGATAACTTTGAACTTTGATATTTGAACTTTGAACTTAATTTTGCAAGCAGTGCCTGAAAAATTATCACTCCTCCTCTTCCTGTAGCTTCCGTCCTCCCAAGCGTTCCACCGTTATCCACCGGCTTCCCCGTGAATGTTGCTTTTAATTTATTTAATTCTCTCTGACTGGATTTGACATTTGACATTTGAACTTTGACATTTTTTATGTATTCATCAACCATCCATCTCATTATTTTTGGATTGGTGTTTACATCAGGTGCAGGGATATCTTGATTCGGACCGATAACAGTGGCGATTGCACGAATGTATGATTTCGCTAGTCTCTCTAATTCAGATTCTGATAGATGCTTAGGTTCAACAATAATTCCCCCTTTCCCACCTCCATAAGGCAGACCTGCTACAGCACACTTTATAGACATGAGTGTAGCTAAAGCTTGAACCTCATCGCGCGTTACATTGGGATGAAAACGAATCCCGCCTTTATAAGGGCCAAGACTGCTATTATGCTGAATTCGGAACCCCTTAAACAATCTTAACTTCCCATTATCCAGCTCTATCGGAAAATTGACCTCATGAATAGCTTCAGGTTCTAATAAACGCCTGATTGTTTCACTATCCAAACCAAGAGAATGAGAGGTTTTTTTTATTATCTCGAGAGCTGATTCAAGCATTTTTTGTCCAGTATTTTCCATAAAAGTTATTGATTATGAATTTCTAACCACCGTTCTATCTCTAAGGCGGCTGCGATTCCCATCCCCACGGCCGTACCTGCTTGCCGGAATTGATAATCGACACAATCTCCTGCCGCAAATACTCCTTTTACTGAAGTCGCAGAAACCCAATTGAGGTCGAACCTGTCCTTATACATTGTTACTTTTTCTTTAGGAATCAATAGTTTCACCTCTGTTTCTTTACTCACTGATTTGGCAAACTCTAACGCATACCTATCAGAGGTAACAATATATCCTTTCCCATCAAGTTCTATCGCAGATTTAAAAAGATCTGTATCGGGTTTATGCCCTATGGCCAAAAATAGCCCATCAATTTTCAGTATTCGGTTCTCTGTTTCCGGTTTTTCTGTAGCTAGTTTTAAACCTTCAATCTTATTCTCTCCCAACACTTCCTCCACAACCGTGTTCCACATTACTTTTATTTTGGGATTTTCCAACACTCTTTTCTGCATAATTTTAGATGCCCTAAATTGATCCCGTCTATGAATCAGATATACTTTTGCAGCAAATTTTGTGAGAGTAAGAGCTTCTTCCATCGCAGTATCCCCCCCTCCGATTACCGCAACAACTTTGTTTTTGAAAAAAAATCCATCACACGTCGCGCAGGCGGAAACTCCTTTTCCACGAAGTCTTTGTTCGCTTTGAAGATTCAACCAGAGTGCTTTCGCCCCTGTAGTAATAAGAATTGTTTTGGCTGCGTATGTTTTGTCAATAGTACCTACCTCGTGATGAGATGTACTAAAGAACACTTTTAATATATTTTGATCTACTATTCTTGTGCCAAATGTTTGTGCGTGTTTTCTCAGTTTAGCAACTAATTCTGGACCCAAAATGTGATCAAATCCAGGATAATTTTCCACCTCTGAAGTCAGCATGAGTTGGCCACCCGGAGGCGACCCCGCAAAAAGGAGAGGTTTGAGGTTCGCACGGGCCAGATATACACAGGCAGCAAGCCCAGCTGGCCCGCCACCAATTACTATTACCTCCTCTATCTTATTTGATGGTTCTATCATATTTTGGAAAGATAACTATTATAAAACAAATTTAGAGATTAATAGCTCTCTCTACCATCTTCTCTACCCGTTTCGAGTCCTTTTGTGGCACATATTGACAAATATCCGAAATCAAGATCTCTTTTGACAGCCCATCGATCGCTTTTTTGACCGCCGATATCTGCTGGATCACTTCTCCACAATCCCGCTTGGTCTCCACCATTCTTTGGATTCCTTTTAATTGTCCTATCAACCTATTTATCCTCTTTGTCAGTTCCATACCTGCTACATTAAATTGATAATAGAGAAATCTCTTTTTATACTGGATACTGGTATAGAGTATATGATTTCAAACCCAATGTCAATACTAATAGGCACATATACTATTGCGGGTTACTAAATAAATGATCCGTCAATTCTTAAATACGAGTAAGAATATAGAGATAACGAGAAGTTATGCCTTCAAAAAATGTATTTAGGCTGAAAAGCCTCAAGCCCCTACATTCAGGGTAGCTAAGAATTCTTTATTTTTCTTGGTCTTTGAAAGCTTGTCAATCATTGCAGTAAGTTGTTCTTCCGGATTCAATAATCCAAGCATTCTTCGTAGTGTTGTTATCTTTTTCAACATTTCTTTGTCAAATAATAATTCTTCGTGGCGGGTACCCGACTTCGCAATGTCGATCGCCGGATAGATTCTGCGATCGGCAAACTTGCGATCGAGGTGGATCTCTAGATTACCTGTTCCCTTGAACTCCTCGTAGATCAAATCATCCATCCTCGACTCCGTGCCAACGAGAGCTGTGCCGATGATAGTAAGACTTCCGCCTTCTTCGCAGTTTCGCGCCGCTCCCAAGAATTTCTTGGCTGGATATAAAGCTTGCGGATCAAATCCTCCCGACAGACTTCTCCCCGTGTTGGTAACAGACAGATTATATGCACGGGCCAATCTTGTGATTGAATCAAGAAGAATCACGACTTTTTTTCCCATCTCAACGAGTCGGCGGGCTCGATCAAGGGCAAGATTTGCTACCTTGACCTGCTGACGCGGTGATTCGTCGAAATTGGAAGCTGCCACTTCCCCTTTGATAAATCGTTTGATCTCTGTTACTTCTTCTGGTCGCTCGCCAATAAGAATAGCCATCAAGTATACATCAGGATAATTTTTGCCGATCGCTTCTGCGATTTCTTTGAGGAATGTCGTCTTGCCTGCCTTAGGCTGTGATACGATCAAAGCTCTCTGTCCAAATCCTATAGGCGCTAAAAGATCGACGATCCGCATCGAAAGAATGTCTGGCTCGGTTTCAAGTATGATTTGCTTATTGGGATGAAGCGATGTGAGCTGGTCGAATGGCTTTCTCAATCTGCTTTGTTCCTCTGTCAACTCGACGCCATTTATTTTCTTGATTAAAAGAAGCGAGTGGAATCGTTCGCCTTCCTTGGGAGGTCTTGCCAATCCTTCTACTTCGTCTCCGCGTCGCAGCCAAAATCTACGAATCTGGGAAGTCGAAACATAGATATCCCGATCAGGGTTGAGGATATAATCTTGGCGCAAGAAGCCATATCCTCCAAACGTGATATCGAGGATTCCTTTGGCCGGATAACTCATTTTCAAGTCTTCTTTCAATCGATCTTCTACAGGCTTGTCCTGAGACCCAAAGGATTTATCCTGAGGCACGAAGGACTTGCTCGTTGGAGCTGGAACTTTTTCAATTGTTTCTTTTTTTAGTACGAGTGGTTTACCCTGTACCGGAACGATAGGTTTTTCTTCAAAATTTTCCAAAAGAGAGGAAACATCGAGAGTGTCGGACTTCTTTTCTACCTTATCTTCCGACTTTTTTTTAGTAGAGACCATAAAATGTATTAAATTAATAAAATGAAAGGACGTTGAAAACTGAATATTCTATATCGCATATAATCAAAAACTACCTTCGTATATTATAGTCATAGGTCAGAGGTCGAATCGGAAAGCTGTATTCATGTTGAACGTTGAAGATCTTTTATAGTACAAGATCCCCCACGATAAGGAATTAGGTTGGACTTTTTCCCTCTGAAGCAACGGGAAGATCTGCTCCCCGATACAACTATCGGGGTAAGACTCGATCTCATTCTCCGACTAAGTCGGGGTTACCCTAAGTTTATGATAGCGTAGAGAAAAAGTTTTCAAATTGCTTTCCCGCGCTAGGCGGGATTCTCCCTATCAGGAGGATCAGATTCTAGTATACTAAATTTGAAAAGGTTTTGTCAAGCCCATAAAGTAAACCGCCTCACATCACGACTTCAGTATAATTTACTTATGAAAAAATACTTTGCTATTTTTTCCCTTACCGTCAAAGAATACTTTGTCTACCGACTCAACTTCATTCTCTGGAGGGTGAGGGTATTCATCAATCTTTTAATCCTTTTTTTCCTCTGGAGTTCTGTGTTTGAAAAAAACCCGCAGTTCGGCTCTTACAGTAAAGACTCCATGCTTTCGTACATTATCTATGCCAATATTATCTCCAACTTCGTACTTGGAACAAGAACCCCTGAAATAGCCGGTTATATCAATGATGGAAAGATCATAAATGACCTCCTTAAACCTGTCTCCTTTTTTACCTATTACTTTACTCGTGATCTTGCGGATAAAGCCGTCAATATGTTCTTCTTCTTTTTCGAACTTGCGTTAATTGTCTTACTTTTCCATCCCAATATCCATTTGCCTAAGAATATTTTTTTCGGGATCATCTTCTTAATTAATGGCGTTCTTATTTCTTATTTCGCCAATCTGCTCCTCTCCTTTATAGGATTTTGGACAACTGAAGTCTGGTCTCCCCGTTTTTTATTCATGATGCTTTTGTTTTTCGTCACCGGATCCTATTTCCCACTCGATCTTCTTCCCGCTCCTATCTTTTATCTCTTATCTCTCACTCCCTTCCCTTACTTTTTTTATCTCCCCACAAAAGTATTGTTAACTAATATAACAGCCCAACAATTTGGCACCGTATCGATCTATCAACTCGCCTTCTTTTCTTTCTTGTGGGTTTTTATAACTTGGTATTTAGCCAAATTTGCCTGGGTAAAAGGCAATAAAAGTTTTTCCTTTTGGGGGAGATAACAATAAAAATGTTAAACACAATTAGGTACTATCTAAGGCTTTACCTGTTATTTACAAAATTTGCTTACAGAACAGTATTACAAGCACGGTTGGGCATTCTCTTTTTTATGGGAGCTAAACTTGTTCGATTCGCTTTTTTCTTCTTTTTTATCCTCATTATCTTCGGCAGGAAATCAAACTTTGGCGGATACACATTTAATCAGGCAATTCTTTTTTATCTTACTTTTAATGTTATCGATACAGCAGCCCAAGTACTTTTTCGCGAAGTCTACCGATTCCGCCCCATGGTCTTGAGCGGTACTTTCGATTTGATACTCCTTAAACCTCACCATCCTTTCATTAGAATTCTTCTTGGAGGGGGGGATATACTAGATCTCTCGCTGCTTTTTCCGTATTTACTCCTCGCCCTTTTCTTTGCATTCAAAATCACTTCTATTACGTTTTTATCTCTTGCTTCTTATTTCATTTTGATAGGGAATGGGTTACTCATTGCAACTTCCTTCCATATTATTGTTTTGGCTTTAGGAATATTAACAACAGAGGTTGATCATACCATTATGATTTATCGTGATATGACAATCATGGGAAGATTTCCGTTTGATATCTATAAAGAGCCATTACGAGGAGTCTTCACTTTTATTATTCCAATCGGTATTATGATGTCATTTCCCCCCTATGCTCTCTTTGGTCTCTTATCTCCTTTCTCGTATCTCTTGTCTTTTGTGATATCATCATTACTATTCTTCGGATCATTAAAACTTTGGGATTACGCTCTAAAAAAATACCAGAGCTGGGGAGGATGACAGTATGATACAGGTAAAAAATCTCACTAAAATCTATAAAACAACGGTCAAAGGGAGTAGTTTTTTTTCGGATCTTTTCAACCGCAAATATAAAGAAGTCGTTGCCCTTGATAAGGTATCATTTGAGATTGCTGGAAACGAATTGGTTGGTTTCATCGGACCAAATGGTGCGGGTAAGACAACTACTCTTAAGATCCTGGCTGGTATTTTGTACCCTACTTCGGGTCAAGTAAATGTGCTTGACTATTTTCCTTTTGACAAAAAAAGGTCTTTTCTGAAGCAGATTGCCTTTGTCATGGGACAAAGAAATCAACTTCTTTGGGATTTGCCTGCTCTTGATACATTTCAGCTAAATAAAGAGATATACGAAGTGAGTGATGACCGTTATCATCAAATAGTAGACGAACTTACTTCTCTTCTAAATGCAGAAAACCTTGTTGAAAAACCGGTGAAAACTCTCTCCTTGGGTGAAAGAATGAAGATGGAACTGATTGCAACTCTTATTCATAATCCAAAACTTATTTTCTTTGATGAGCCGACGATAGGCCTCGATCTCTTTTCCCAGGAGATTATAAGGGAATTTATTAAAAAATATCAAAAGCAATATCGGGCTACCATTATGCTCACAAGTCACTATATGGAAGATGTGAAACGACTCGCGAAACGCATTATCGTCATTAACAAAGGAAAGATATTATATGATGGGAATTTAAAAGAAATCGTACAGAAGTACTCTAGTACTAAGCTCGTTACAGTAGTCCTAGAATCTAAAATTGATCAAATAAAATTATCATCTATCGGAAATATTATAAGTTATGTTTTTCCAAAAGTTTCATACAAAATAGACCGCCATTTGATACCTGAAAAAATCGACTTGATTAATAGACTCCTTCCCTATATGGATCTTACCATCGAAGAAGAACCCATAGAGGAAATCATCAAAAAACTTTTTTCGGGTAAGAAATGACTTCTGCCTACAAATATCTGCTACACTTAGATTGTGAAGAAAAAAGGACCGGCAATTCTCATCATAAGCTTGATTATCTTTTTAGTTTTCGTTGTAGGAACACGATATGGGCAAAAAGTTGAAAAAACAAATAAAGTGATTGATTACCTTATCAGCCTTCCTCCTAGTCCTACAGTTCAACCTACGCAGGCACCTGTGGAATTTGAGAAATACAGCAACAAGTCTTGCGGTATTAGTTTTCTCTATCTTTCTGGTTTCAAGCCAACCCAGGAGTCTTCTGATTCGGCCTCGATAGGTGACATCAACAGATCTGTTTCTTTTTTGTGCAATCCGGCAGAAGATAAAAACTATAATATCATCCGTTATCTAAACGATCCCCAGACTGCGACAGCCGAAGTGACGCTCGAGAATAAAAAAATGGTCGTCAAATCGATAGCTGCGGGCGCTGGAAACATATACCTGTTTAGCTTGAAAAACCCCTTAAATGGAAAGGTTGTGTTTTTTGGAGTTTCTGACTCACTCTATCCCCTTTTTGAAAAGAGTTTGGAGTTTATGAAGTAATCATTTTAAAGCTTCAAACAAAGCCCCCTAGAACAGCTCCTCCCGCTCCTCCTGATGCAATACTAAGAAGACCCACCCCGACTACACCTAAGACTTGGCGAACGCGAGAAGGCATGTCATCAATCTCTGCCAAATCTAATCTATTACTAAATTGGTTTGCATACAGAACAACTGGAGTAAGAATTCCTCCCATTGTCGCACCTGCTACTATACCTTCAAGTATTCCAACCATATAAGTATTTTATCTAAAAAATTTTCCTTTTGATAGAATAAATCAATGAAAAAACTATCTTTAGCATATTTTGGGACTCCTTATTTCTCCGCAAAATTCTTGGAAAAACTTCTCAGCGATGCTGCCACTAATCAGTCAATTGAAGTGAAGCTTGTTGTAACTCAACCTGACGCGCCGGTTGGTCGAAAACATATCCTCACGCCCACTCCAGTAAAAGTGGTTGCAAAAAAATATGGGATTAAAGTTCTCGACAACTTAGATAAGTTACAAGCTACAAGTTACAAGTTAAAAGAGATTGATATGGCTTTTCTTTTCGCATATGGCAACCTCATTCCTAATGATCTGTTGCGTTCTCCGAAATATGGCTTTTGGAATACACACCCCTCCCTCCTCCCCTTGTACCGGGGACCTGCTCCTGTAGCCTATCCTCTGATCATGGGTGATGCAAAAACAGGGATGACCCTCATTCAGCTTGACAAAGAGATCGATCATGGTCCAGTCATAGCTCAAGAAGAAACAGAAATATTGCCTGGTGAACGAAGATCCGAACTTGAATTAAAACTAACCGATTTAGCCTTTAATTTGTTTAAAAAACAAATGAATGCGTTGACTCGTGAACCCGCCAATAAATTAGTGAGGCAACCGCAGCAGCATCCAAAAGCTACCTTTACTGACCGATTAGAAAAAAGTAACGGTTTCATTCCTTATCTAGTACTTAAAAATGCTCTACAAAGAGAAAATAATGATTGGAAACCGAAACTGATCGAAGATTATCTTCAAACCAATAGAAATATCCAAATTACTAATTACCCATTACCCATTACTATTTTCAATCTCTTTCGTGGTCTTTACCCATGGCCAGGAATCTGGACTTCAACACATATAAAAGGTCAAGAAAAACGCCTCAAATTGACCGATATGGATCTTGTTGGCAATCAACTTATTTTGAAAAAGGTCCAGCTTGAAGGAAAAAAACAGGTAGATTTTAAAACTTTTCAGTCTGCTTACCACGCATTTTAAGCTTTTGCAGATTTTATTTTATTCAAAATGAAGGCGCCTACCACCGTATAAAGAATGAGTCTTAAGAATGGGAAAGATACCTGCAGATTCGTCCAACCTAAGATGAGAAACATGGGGGTAAAAATCGTAGCTAAATGCATATCCACCTGATAGGCTTTTTGATAACTTAGCTGATATTTCATCCATTTTCCGACCAAATACAATGCAAGCGCGGTAAACAACAAATAAATAAGTTGCGATGTAACAAACCATGATAAGCTTCCAAAGAACAGAAATAAAATGACAACGAATGGAACATAGATAAGGAAAGGTGAAATGTATTGGGCAACTCTTTGCATCATATTTTGATTGATCGTTATATCATCAATATTTGAAAAAGGAAAGGTTTCAATCCTCCCATCATCTCGACGATATGAAAGATATTGTTTGGTCACTAAGACTGCCGTCTGATACTTAGAAAGATCCTCAACCGAAGCTGCCGTGTCGATAACCACAAGATTTCTGATCTCCTCTGAAGTGGCTCCCTTGACCTGAAATTCTTCCTTTACGCTTTGTTCTACTTCCTGAAGCGGAATATAGTAAGGTTCCTCTACATTTGTTGAAACCTGGCCATTTCTAATGCGCACTTCCAACTCCGCCGGATATACTTTGACCAAAAGCCGCGGAACCTTTGCTAAAAACTCGTTGAGTGGGATCACCATAGACACACTCAAAAATACTGTGGTGACGATTGAGAGCAACAAAGAGAAAAATAGGAAATATTTTAGGCTGAAGCTAAATGGAGCTTTGAGAACTTCATTATAATACCTGGCTGAACTAAAACTATTCTTGAGTACATGAAAAAAAGTCTTGAAATACCTCATAGGTAAAGTATAAATCGATTATATGCGTCTTTTACTGATATGTCAACATTTTAATATTTACCACTTCTATTTTTTTTGTCTAGATTAAAAAAACCAATCTTGGGCACAATTTTTCAGCATCCATAGGAGGAGTTTTGATACTTTTTGCAATAATTGTGCCCAAGATTGGTTTTTTTAATCTAGACAAAAAA
>Ga0155156_172_pt2 | contig 9421 bp, 10 predicted proteins | sample RifCSPhighO2_01_FD_106124 | JGI IMG/M metagenome (GOLD analysis project Ga0155156, IMG submission 106124) | Candidatus Roizmanbacteria bacterium RIFCSPHIGHO2_01_FULL_39_8
ACTTCTGTACCAAGCAAGACGAGACCATCTTTGTCTAAGTTTTGCAGCACTTCTTCCCGAACGTTGGGAATATCACGAGTAAGCTCCTCTGGTCCAAGTTTCGTGTCAACCAGATCGGCGATAAATTCTTCAGAGGTAAGTGAAGTTAAAAGATCATTCTTGATTAATCGTTCTGAAATTACAAAACCGTCTTCATAGCCTAAGCCATTTAAGGAAGTGTAGGCAACAACAAGATTTTGCCCAAGAGCAAGTTCGCCGTCTTGTGTTGAAGGTCCATCTATAAGAACCTGTCCTCTTTTGATTTTTTGTCCTGTTTCTACCTTTGGTTTCTGATCAAAAACAGCATCTTTGTTTGTTTTGATAAATCTGTCAAGATTGTAGCTGTACAATTTACCACTTTTACCTTTCAGATTAATTTTATTCGCATCAACGTATTCAATAGTTCCATCTTCCTGAGCAAATACTGTTCGCTCAAGCGCAGAACTTATCTTTTTTTCCATTGAGGTGCCAACAATTGGTGCTTCTGGCCTAACAAGAGGTACAGCTTGACACTGCATGTGAGTACCCATAAGTGCCCGGCTCGCATCGTCATTTTGTAAAAAAGGGATAAGAGCAGCTGATGCTCCAACCACTTGACGCGGGGAAAGGTCAATAAAATCCAGTTTTTCAACTGGTGTATCTACGATCTCTCCTTTAAATCTAGAGACAACGTGTGAATCAGTGAGATAATTATTTTTGTCTATGCTTACTGCATTAGACGTGATATAAAAATTCTCTTCATCGTCAGCTTGTAGATAGTCAATTTGATCGGTTAACTTGATTGCAATTGTATTACCTCGTTTTTCTTTTAAAAGCCTGCGATAAGGAGCTTCAAGAAATCCGTATTTATTTACTCTTGAATAAAGAGCCATATAGGTGACCACTCCAATATTGGGTCCTTCGGGTGATCTAATCGGGCATATCCGGCCATATTGTGATGAAGATATATCTCTAATCGAGAAAGAGGCTCTTTCTTTTTCTATTCCTCCCGGACCTCCGACAGTGATCCTTCGTAGATTGTCTAATTCGGAGAGTGGGTTCGTTTGGTCGACAATCGTCGAGAGTTGACTGGTTCGATAGAATGAATTGATCGCGACGATGAGGGGTTTTGAATTTACTACTTGTGAGGGAGCAACATTAGTATCGCTTGTGACTAAACTCATCCTTTCTTTAATTTCTCGCTCCACTCGGACCATGCCTACCCGTATTCCATACATGCTTACTAGTTCTCCTACTGTTCGAAGTCTGCGATTTCCTAGATGATCTATATCATCAAAATTCCCTTTACTTCTTGTAAGATTAATAAGGTATTTAATCGTTTCTAAAACATCTTTTTGGGTCAATAGGTGATTTTCTTTATTGATGTCTAACGAAAGGTTGAGTTTTTTGTTGAGTTTATATCTTCCTACATCGGCAAGAGAGTATCTTCTGTGATTAAAGAACAGATTTTGAAGTGTTTCAAAAGCGTTTTCTAAAATGAGAGGTTCTCCCGGTCGAACTTTTCGATATATTTCCAAAACTGCGCTTTCCTTGTCTTTCGTGTGGTCCTTTTTTAGTGTGGGAGTTATATATTTGTCAACAAGATCTTTATCAAGACCGTTAAAGTGAGAAAGAATTTGGGTGTTATTTTCGCCGTCGAAAGCTCTTAAAAACGCAGTAGCGAGGAATTTTCGTTTCTTATTTACTTTCATCTCGATAAGATTGTTTTTATTTATAGTGATATCGAGCCACGCTCCAATATAGGGACGGACTTCAGCGTTGTAGAGAGTCAAACCCGTTGTTTTATCTATCTCTGCGGTAAAGTAAGCACCGGGAGAACGCACAATTTGATTGATGATCGCCCGTTCAATACCATTCACTACAAATGTTCCTCTACTTGTCATTTTAGGCAGGTTAAAGAAGTAAACTTCCTGCGATTTTTCTGCCCCTGTTTTTTTATTAAGAAGTCTTAGTTTGACATAAACTGGAGTATCATACGTCAATTTTTTCTTTTTGCAAAGTTCAAGATTATAGCGAGGTTCCCCAAAATAAACGTCTTCAAAAAAAAGTGTAAATTTTTTTCCGGTATAATCTTCTATCGGAAAAAATTCATTGAGTATTTCTTTTAGATCTATATTGATAAATCTATTCCAGGACTTTTTTTGAACTTCGATAAGATCAAATTTTTCGAGCTCCTTGTCTTCATTTCCTAGAAGAATTTTTTTTGAGAACGAAGTATTAGATGGGTTATTCTTAGACATCAGGACAGAAAGCTAATATTTTTATAACAATAAAAAAACCCTTCACAAAAAGGGGATCCAAAAAAAAGATATTAAAATATACACGATGCAATGTTAAAAGTCAAGCGTAATTTACTCTGAAGAAGGGATGAGCGTTTTCATCTTGTCAAGGAGATTGCCCATATGTGGTTTTTTTGAAGTTTCACCGTGATTTTTAACTTGTTCAGTCTTATGGATGAGCGTTCCCTCTATTTCTTCAGCCATCTTTACTACATCTTCTTCCAGGTTTTCACTTACCTCGAGTATTTTTTTTAACATCTCTCTTCCTTTTTTAGTACCTAAAAAGAAACTGACAAGAAGCGTGAGTGAAGCTCCAAGACCAAATCCTATCCACAAGTTTGAAATTTTGTGGTTATTTTGACTTGGAGCCCTTTTTTGTATGAATGACATCAATGATCTTAAATAAAGTTTTAACTCCCGAAAAAAATCCCATAAATTCCGTAAAATTGCTTTCCAGTGAAGAACCAATCTTCTCAAAATTATCAATAATACTATTTACACGAGTAAGTGTTTTTCTTAGTTCTTTGAGAACGAAAAAAAGCTGAATCCCTACTACAATAAGTAAGACAGTAGTAACGGTGAGTACGACCGTCAGAAGAAGTTGAGTTGTATCCATTTATATATTGTGAAAGATAACAGGAGAAAAGTCAACTAAAGATTAAAGTTCAGAGTTTTTAACTTTTTCTGCAACAAGATTATTTGCTCTCAAAAGTTCATCGTATGAAGTCCCTGCATCAATCCACCAGTCAATTATTTCACATGAGAGAGAGCCTTCTTTTAAGTAGAAATTATTTAGATCAGTAACTTCGAGTTCTCCACGTGCAGAAGGTTTTAATTTACGGATAAAATCAAAAACTCTGTGGTCATACAGATATATTCCAGTCTGGGCGATATCAGATTTTGGAGTTTTTGGTTTTTCCTCAATAGATAAAACTTTGCCATCTTTACTTCGCTCGATTACTCCATATTGTCCTGATTCAGTAGGCATTCTTACCCCAAAAACAAGAGCTCCTTTTTTTAGCTGGCTGAATTTTTCAACTGCAGATTTTAGTTTGTTTGCATTAAAAATATTGTCTCCTAAAATGACCAATAGAGTATCTTCTTTGGCAAATTCCTCAGCCAAGGCAATCGCATTCGCTATGCCGCCCTTAGGATTTTGTTGTACGGCATAATATAACCGGAGTCCAAAATCTTCTCCACCTTTAAGAAGAGTTGTGAAGTCACCTGCATGGTCGGGAGAGCTTGAAACTAAAACTTCTTTAATTCCAGCCTTCATCATCGACTCAATGGAATAGTAGATCATCGGCTTATTGTAGACAGGGAGAAGATGTTTATTAGTCACCAAAGTTAAGGGTCTCAACCTCGTTGCTAATCCCCCTGCAAGGATCATTCCCTTCATAATAGAAAAATATTTCTAATTTCTAGTTTCTAGCGAAAATTAATTTGGCAAAATTAATAACTTGAGAAGGAATATAATAGTAAAACCGATCAGAATATATTCTATCACAGTCTTTAAATGAAGCCTTCCTGCATGAGCATGGTGGTAAATTCCCCAGACGATATAGCTTCCGACAAAAACAAGTGTAGTCAAAAATTGAGTCCAACGGTCTCCCTTAAATACACTCAAAGTAGAAAGAAAGAGCATGGCTCCCAATATGAGAATAAGGTAATCAAACGAGTGAGCTTTAATTTCGTTTCGAATATGGGAGAGCAAATGGTTCATATGTTTACAATATCGATCCTTTCGTCAGAATAAATACTCCGACCAAAATAGAACTAATAAAGATGATGTGGGCAAAATTTTTACCAGTTATTCTAATAATGCCAAGTCTCAGAGCAAAATAAAGATCAAGTATAAGTGAGACTAAGAAAAAGGAAAGAAAAAAAATATTAATGTCTAGAGAAATTCCGGCAAGATTTGCAGAGGAAAGTTTTTTACCGAGAATATTGGATTGTGAGTTATGCTCGAGAGCCACTGTTTGGGTTTTGGGGATAACATTGTCGGTTCTCGGGTTTTTAATAGCGCTTGTTGATTCGAGGGGTTTACCAAACATTTGAACAACAAGAGTTGTTTCTTCTCCATTTAAGATTCCATTGACAACCGCGAACCCAACTTGGGAGTAATCTCTACGAACAATATTTTCTTTATGGGTAGGGGAGTTCATCCATGCGTCGATGACTCCTTGACTAAACAAAAAGTTTTTAGCCAAGTTTTCACCTGCAAATTCATAGTTATAGCCTGCTCCTAAGATAAAATCCCAGGGAGTTTTCCCCTCAGGGCTATAATGAGACCAATAATTTTTCGCAAACATGTCTGCTGCCTTTTTTTGAGCTGCCAGTTCGAGCTGCTGATTATAGTTGAGGCGTTGTGCATCGTTTTTAATTCTTACTTCATTTGTCAATTCAAGTAATTTTTCTTTCGTTATGTCTGTTGCATATCCTAACACTTGGCCAGAATGATTTGAGATGAGCTTAATTCCAAAGCCTAATACGAGAAAAAAGATAAGATAATACGTAAGGAATTTAGCATGAAGCACTCTCGCGCGAAAGTTGTTTGTTTCTTTAGGGGTAAAAAGATGTCCTAAGAAATGTCGTATTGATTTCATACATTACAGTAATTTTTTTACCCAATTAATATTGTGTTTTATATATACATATATAAGTATAATTCCTGCGGTATCGATAAGTATATCCCTTATTGTTCCTTCACGACTTGCTATGAACGTTTGGTGAAGTTCATCAGATCCTGCATAAGCCACAGCGACTACAAGAGCGAGAATATATCTTGTTTCCAGGCTGAATTCTTTATTTTTGAGTGAATAAAATGCCCGGAAAAGAAGCAAATAAAGAAATCCATACTCGATCATATGCAGTCCTTTAAAAATGACAAAATCAATTGTGAAAGTACCGGTAATTGTTACACTCTGTCGTGATGAAAGAAAAAAGATGAAAGACATCCAAAAGAGAGGAGGCAGCCAGTATTTTAAAAAACGTAAAATCATAGGTATATAAAAATAATACACTATTGTACTTTTAGATGTTTTTCTTCACCTTTAGAACAATCGAGGAGATGGCAAGAAGACTATATAGTAAAGAGGCGAGAGAAAGCGAAGAGGAAGTAACGCGGTAAAGTTGATTATTTCTGTCTGTCTTATTTATCGTTACTCCCAAAATATTATTATTATTTGGCGACTTTTCCAATAAGTTATTTTCCGGCTGCGAAAATAAACCAAGAAAAGATGATGGAGTCAGTGTAAGGGTAAGATGCGGTGGGGAAGATATGATTATCTTGGTTGGAGTGGGAGATGGTTTACTAGTTGGTTCCTTTGTTTCTGTGGCAATCGTAATAGCACATTTTTTGTTTGATGATCCCTTTGTCGGTTCTTGGATACAGATATCCTTTGCAGACAAGCTTTTTCTTCCCAGTGTTTTTCCTTTTTCTGCCGATTCATACTGAAGGTTGTCTTTTTCTTTTCCGTCGAAGTCAAGCAGGCGAATGGAGTCTTCGTCATTATTAAAGATAGAGCTCGTGATTTCGACAACTCCATAGTTTTTAGGATTAATCACCAGAGAGAATTTTTTTGGAGAACTTCCTCCGTCTGGAATATCGTCAATAAACCAATCAGTCAGATATACGACAGAATCATTATCATTGTACAGTTCAATCCATTCGTGATCATTTGTTTCCGGATTCACCATGACTTCTGAAATATAAATACCCGAATATGACTGAGGAGTCGGGGTGAGAATAGGAATGGGGCTTGGAGTTGTAGTGATATTTGTTTGGGTCATAGTGGGGGTGGGTTCGGGAATAGTTGTCTCGGTGGGATCGGGTTCATTACTATCTGTTATCGTTGGAGTGGGGTTTTCGGTAGGAGTAACAATTTGGATATCGATAGCTCCGTTATTTGCTTCTTGTGAATTATAGTTGCCCGAACCCGTGTATCTTCGCACTCTTACCTTATATTGACCAACTCCATCAAATTGTATAATGGTTGGATTTCCTATTTTTCCCCTTACTGATCCATTCCAGTCTATTCCTGACTGTATAGTGATAGGTAAATATTTAGTTCCGTCTGGTCCGCTATACCACTCTGACCCAGTAAAAGTCTCACCAAAGTAATTGGTTGTTCCTGATTTGTATAGATCTATTTTGAGATAGTTTGTCCCCGATGCTGCGCCCGATATGACTATGTTGATTGTAAATTCATCAGAGGGAGTTATCAGAGACGGAACATTAGAAATGGTTAGAGTGACTGCATTTACATGGAGAGGAAAGATAAATAAGCTAATACAAATAATTAAGAAAGAAAGAATAAGCTTCTGCCACATATACATTGTTTAAGATCTCAAGAAACAAATGTCAATGGATTATAATCTACAAAGGAGTTAAGACGAATAGACGTGAAGATATAACGTCGTAATATTACTATCTTTATGAATAAGTTTTACATAGGGAAGTGTGCATCCGAGAGAATAGCTACCTCTGTAAAGTTCTCCGTCCGCAACCGCGACAACACTATTTGATGATCCAGATATATCAATTCCATTATGAGATGGGTACCATCTATATGTTTGTACAAACCAGGTAAGACCATATCCTTGATGAAATTCGATAGTAGGTGACAAAGGCCAGTCCCAATCTCCCGAAGGATTCCAAGTATCTCCACCAGAATCATTTATATAATCCACAGACTTTAATTTTTGGAAAGGATTTATTACAGAGTCACCCTCTTGCACAATAAAATGCAGATGAGTTCCAGAGGAATTACATGAACTTCCGGAAATTAACGATGCAATAGTATCGCCTTTTTTTACATCACGGATTTTAGTTTCCGTGCCTGCTCCAGCTACAATCCCCTGTATAGCCGCAAATTCTGCTTTAGCTTGTTCAAGAAGTCTTTGATAAATTCTTTCGTCATTTTGCGTATCCGCTAAAATTTTTTGTTTTGCTACTTTTTGGTTATCTAACTCATCTTTTTGGGCGTTCAACTGAAGCTCTAGTTTATCGAGTTCTATTTTCTTTTCTTCTCTTAGATTTTTTTGTTCCTCAAAATTTAGTTTTGTTTCCTGAACTTGGACTAGAAGTTTCTGGTTATTTTGTTGAGCAGTCTTCATATATTTCATTCTGCTTATCAAATCGTTTGCGCTTTGGCTGTTAAGGAGCATATCGAATACTGAGATCGATTTGTTTTTATATCCGGCGACAACTTTATTGAGAAGTAAGTTGGAGAGATAATCCAGAGCATTATCTAAGCCGCCGATTCTGGTTGTAATGATTTCTATTTCTTTTTGCGTCGATTCGATTTTTGTTTCTGTCTCCTGGATTTTTAGAGTGGTCAAATTAATCTGCGAATTCATGTATTGGATTTGAGAGGAAAGAGTGTTTATTTTATTTTGCGACTCGGTAGCCTGTTTTTCGCATTCTTTGCTGATTTCATCAAGCTTTGCTGCCTGACCTCTATTGTTCTGGATTGATTCAAGAGTGCATTCAATTGCAGAGACGCTATTTGATTTGAAATAAGGGTGAAAGAAGATTAAAAAAAAGGCAAAAAAAATGAATGCAATTTTTTTAGTCATATATTTAATTATAGCGAATGACAAAGATTCGACTTCGTCAAATTTTTAGGTATTTTTGGATGGCAAGGAGAGTGGAGAATATGGCTATCCCCAAGCCAAAGAGAAGAGGAACCAAGAATATGAGGGAGAGAAATGTCATATTGAGCGGCCAGACAGTAATCTGGGCAACATAGAGGGAAAGCGTTAAATCGGGAATTCCCTTGAGATAAGTGTTTAGAAATGAGGACAAATAGAAAAGGAGTCCTAATATAATAAGAAAAGATCCGAGTGAAGCGGTGAGACCGAAGAAAGTTGATTCAAGCAAAAAAGGCTTCTTGATGTAAAAGTTGGTAGCTCCGAGTAAGCGCATTAATTCAATCTCGTCTTTTTTTAATGCTATCTTAAACAAAGTTGTCGTCAAAAGAACAAGAATGGAGAGGAATATCAGAAAGATGAAAAATATGATGGTAGTTTTTCGTAAAAGATCGGTGAGGGTGAGCAGTTTATCTACGATATCTTTCTGAAAGTTGACCTCATCGACTCCGGACTGTTTTTTAAGATAATTGGCTATTTCGGGAAGATCGGTAGGATTTTTCGCAAAAATCTCAAGCGATGCGGGCAAGATATCAGAGGAAACCATCTCTAAAAGGAGCGGATTTTCCTTATTCAATTCCTTATAGATTTTATACGCATCATCTTTCGATACATATTTGATCGACTCAATTTTATTCGTGTTCATGAGATTATTACGAAGTTTGAAAATCTCATTTTCTTGTACACTCGTTTGAAAATATACTGTGACCTGGGGGCGGGTTTCTACATAGTGGAGAAGACCATAGAGAAAACTTAAAGCTATCAAAATTGCCGTTGACATAAAAAGGGTAAAGAATAAAATCATGAAAGCGGCAAGCGATTGATACGGAGTTCTACGAATCGAGGTAAAAATTTCTTTCATATATCATATTCTCCTTTCTCCAGATCTTTTATTATCTTGCCGTTTTTTAGTGAAATCACTCTTTTTTGGAAACTATTGACAACGTCGGTATTGTGAGTTGCGATGATGATTGTTTTTTTTCCCTCTAATTTCTTAAAAATCTTCATGATATCCCAGGTGGTTTGCGGGTCGAGATTGCCGGTTGGTTCGTCAGCAAGGATAATGTCGCGGTCTCCGACGATTGCACGAGCGATGGCTATTCTTTGCAATTCGCCGGCCGAGAGTTGGGAGGGAAAAACGTCTTCTTTTTTGGATAGCCCTACCAAATGCAAAGATTCCTTAACGGCATCACTTATGAGTGACTGGTTTATACCGAGTATTTGTAGACTAAGGGCTATATTTTCGAAAATATTTTTATCAAAGAGTACCTTGAAATCCTGAAAGATAATCCCTATTTTTCGTCTCAATGTAGAAATTTCCTTAAATTTTTTTGTCGAGATACGAATTTCGTCTACGGTAATATCGCCTTTGGTAGGAAGTAATTCCCTTAATAATAATTTGAGAATAGTTGTTTTTCCCGCCCCTGATTGTCCCACAAGAAAAACGAACT
>Ga0155156_176_pt3 | contig 9214 bp, 10 predicted proteins | sample RifCSPhighO2_01_FD_106124 | JGI IMG/M metagenome (GOLD analysis project Ga0155156, IMG submission 106124) | Candidatus Roizmanbacteria bacterium RIFCSPHIGHO2_01_FULL_39_8
AGCAAGAAATATGTTCAGGAAAATACAGAATTGAAGCACCAACTAGAATTGAAAGACAGGGAAAAAGAAGAACAGGAGAAAATAATATGGAAAAAAGCCATAATTCAGGCTGAGATGAAAGCAAAAAATGAATCTAATAAAGAAATGAACTTCTTAAAAGAACATATTGAAGAGCAAAATAAAAAATTGGATGAAGCAAGAGATGCAGAATTAGAATTAAGAAAGAAGACAATTAGATTAGAAGAGAAGGAAAAAGAGATAGAATTAAAGGCACAAAGAGCCATTGATGAACAAAGGAAAAAAATAATAGAAGACACTTATAGAAAAGCATTAGAAGAAAATCGATTTAAAGACTTGGAAAAAAATAAGGTTATTAATGACCTTAAAAAATCCCTGGAGGAAGCCCGTTTAAAAGCAAACCAAGGATCTCAGCAAACCCAGGGCGAAGTTTTAGAATTAGACTTAGAAGATGCATTACGCAAGACATTTCCGACGGATATTATTGAACCAATTAAAAAAGGTGAAAGAGGTGCTGATATACGTCAAACTGTGAAAACTCTAAAAGGTAATTCGTGTGGAGTGATTCTTTGGGAATCTAAAAGAACTAAATCCTGGAAGGATGAATTCATTATCAAACTAAAAGATGATCTTCGGGCGGAAAAAGCAAATGTTCCAATTTTAGTCACGGAGATAATGCCAAAGGAATGCAAAAATGGAATTTACTTCAAAAATGGTGTGTACATCTGTACTTATCCCTTTGTTTTGATATTGGCGGAAATATTGAGACATAGGTTGATAGAAGTAGCAAGAGAAAGATTTATTTCTAACAACAGAGTAAGTAAAGCTGATGAACTGTATGAGTATGTGATGGGACATGAATTCCGTCAGCAGATTGAGGCAGCGATAGAAGTCTATATAGATATGAAAAAACAGTTAGATCGGGAGAAAAGAACTTATCAAAGTGCATGGGAAACAAGAGAGGAACAGATTAACCGATTATTAAGAAATACAGCTAGAACGGTGGGAAAAATAAGCGGAGTAGCCGGGTCGGAATTTCCTCAAATAAAAGGACTCGATATGCTCGAGAGTGGTGAAAAAAAATAAACAAAAAAAGAATATTATAATTTTTTATGGATAAAAACAACCACCTGCTAGACGATTTTTTTCATATTGTTTCAAGGATTCTTTTTATCGTTCCAGTGGTTGTTATTTTAATAGCATTATTAACGAAATTCTCTTTTGCACCTTCCGAAATAAAACAAGGGCCAAAAATATCGCTGTCTCCTACTATGCCTTTGGAGATCAAAACAAGCTCACCTTCTGCCAAGTTAAACCTACAAGGCCCCTTTCAATGTCAATTGGTTTCTCCAGACAGTTCAGCGAGTGCTTTTATAAAAGAGAGAAAAGTTTATATCACCGTTAATCGCAAAGAGACAGACCAGCATGTTTTATTGAACGGAGACTGTGTGTATATGTGGGGAAAAACAGGCTTTAATGGTGAAAAAGTTTGTGGAGTTTCTTCTTATATTTCCCTTGCCGAAAGCCTTTTTTCTCTTAATATTATCAGCCCCGAAAGTTTATTTGAACAATTTAGTAGTTTACTTCCGGCAGGAGAGATGTCAAATATAGATATGGCAGGCATTCTTAATTCATGTAAAAAAGAGGAAATCAAAGATAACACTCTGTTTGCTGTACCTAAGAATATTTTGTTTAAGAATAAAGAAGTGGATCTAGATAGATTAGAACTACCATAATCCTCCTAATCTTACTTTGTCACTTAAATCTTCACTATTTGTTCGTCGTGACAAAGAGCGATTTTAAGAGGATGTAAGAAGCTGTAAACTCAATTCTTTCGTTAACAGCTTTTAACAAAAGCCCTGGCTACGACCTACTTTCCCAGTCAGCTAGGCTGACAAGTATCATTGGCGCTGACTCGTTTCACTTCCTTGTTCGGGATGAGAAAGGGTGGTACCAAGTCGCTCCAGTAACCAGAGCGAAATTATTATAGCATAATTTTCCGTGATGTATAATAGATTTGATGGATAAACTTAAACCCTCCCATAGTGCGCTGCACGCATTTTATATAAAACCTGCCTATAAATTTGAAACACAGAGGCCGAATGAGCAGATAATACTTGTTCTCAGAGCCCATCCAGTCACCCAATTACCGTGGATTTTTAATAGTTTTGTTTTCTTCATCGTCATCGTTTTTTTGAATTTTTTCATCCCTAGTTTTTTAAATGGATTGCAGATCATTTTTGCGAATATTTTTCTCTTTTCAATGATTCTTTCTTATATTTGGTTCAATTTTATAAGTTGGTACTTTAATGTAGGAATAATCACCAATGAACGAATAATAGATGTCGATTTTCACGCGGTTATTTATAAAGAAGTCACTGAAACAATTTTGCCCAAGGTAGAGGATGTGACTGCTAAAAGCGGTGGTTTCTTTTCGGCGATATTCAATTATGGTAACGTATTTGTTCAGACAGCAGGTACAGAGGCAAATATAGAGTTTCATAATGTCCCAAAACCTGCTGAGGTAACGAAGATTATTAATGATTTAGTCGTCTAACATGAATATAGCCAATTTACTGGATTCATTCACCGATCTTAACATCTTGAATTTCTTCTTCAAAGCGTTTGCGGTTGTTTTCTCATTGATGTATGTAATATATTCCGTTGTTATTTTGAAGCAAACCCAAATAATGATTAAAACGATAGAGAGTGATAGTAGCAGTTTCATTCTACTGATTTCCATAATTCAGTTATTCGTCGCAATACTATTACTGCTTTTTTCATTCACGCTGATTTAATATATGGTTCAGTTAGAAAGTGCGTTGTATAAAGGAGCAGAGAAAGGGACAGGTTTTTCTGGTGGGGTGAGAAAAGAAGACCTATTTCTTATCGTTGAGTTTATGGAAGGGGTTAAGACGGACGAAGGAAAAAAGATAATCGAGGAAATAGAAACGGACGATAATTCAAGCAGTATTATTGATCTTAAATCTTTTGACCAATGTATCTCTTATTATGTAACCCGGTACAATTTTCCTTCCTCGTTTTCCCTATCCGCGGCTTTTTTGAAGGGAAACATTCTATATTTAAAAACAGTAGGTAAGGGAAAGATTTATCTTAAAAGAGGTGGTGATTTTGCAAAATTAATTGAGGGAGACACAAGTGCTTCGGGTGTAATAAAAGGGGGAGATTTTTTTATTCTTTTAACGGAACAATTTATAGAGGTGCTGGGCTCTGACATGGAGTTGAGGGCGCTTTTTAATCACAGAAATCCTCAAGAAATCGTTGACTCTCTCAGCGCGCTTTTAAAGGAAAGAACAATTAATAGTATTACAGCTTTTTTCCTGCGATACACAAGTAATGAAAACAGCAAAGAAATTGTTCAAAACGATGTTGATCTGAAAACAGAGTCTCCAATTCAAAAACTGGTGCTTGCATTTAAAAAGGTTTCTAAACATTATAATCTAGATCCACAAATCATCGGAAGAAGAAGGATAATTACGCTCGCTGCCGTAATCATAATTTTTATTATTTTTTTGTGGAGTGTAGTATTCGGATATCAACGCAGAAATGAATCTCTCATTGGTAAGAAAATAAACGATACAAAAGAAATTGTCACAAAAAAATTATCCGAAGCAGAAAAAACAGCCTTTTTAGATCTACCTGGGTCAATCGATCTCTTGAAAGAAACAAAACAAGATCTAGAAAAACTAAAGAAAGAAGTGGGAGATGAAAGGAGTGAAATAGGCGAAATAGAAAAAATGATACAGGTACAAGAGAATAAGATAGTCAAAAAAGAAGACAAAGGATATGAGGAATTTTTCGATCTCACCATTGCGAGTAAAAATGTAAATGGAGAAAAGCTTTATCTTGATAACGATATCTTATCTATTCTTGATAGCAAAAATAAGGTAACTTACCTTTTATCGCTGGCTAAAAAATCACTTGGTAAACGAAGTTCCCAAGAGATGTCCGGTGCAAAATTGGTAGCGGTAGATAAAGACAGCACTTTTTTTCTAAAAGCGGAGGGAATTTTCCAGATTTCACAAGACGGGAAGGCAAAAAAGATTATATCCAAAGACCCAAATTGGGGAAGTATAATAGATTTTTGGATCTATAACGGTAATATATATCTTCTTGATAAAACTACAGATGATATTTATAAATATGCAGTAGCAGAGAATGGATATTCAAACAAATTATCATATTTTACAGGAGATAAAAGTTCGATTACGAATCCCAACTCCTTTGCCATCGATTCTTCTATCTATATAGGGTTAGACACTGCCGTACTTAAGTTTACTGGAGGAATTCTTGAGGATTTTACTACTTCCTGGCCCGAACAAAACATGCATATAGACAAAATCTTTACGTCGGATGCTTTGGATAAGGTATATGTCTGGGACAAGACCGACTCATCGCTCTATATTCTGAATAAAAATGGAACGTATGAACGACAAATCAAATCGAGTATTCTAGCCAAAGCATCAGACTTTGTAATTTTTAATAACACCGCATATCTTTTAATAAAAGATAAAATTTACCGTATAGGACTTAATTGAGACAAATTTAGAATCATGTTAGAATTAGTCGATTATGAAGATATCTCAGGGTGAAAAACTATTAGTAAAGAACATCATAGCAAGAGAACAGAAGGCGTTTCTTTTGATTTATAAACTTTATCATAAGCCAATATTCAATTTCGTGAAGAGACAAGTCAACGATTATTATCTGGCAGAAGAGATAACCAACGATGTCTTTCTGGACTTTATAGAAGCGTTGAGAGATTTTAACTTCCAATCGTCTCTCAAGACATTTATTTACTCAATTGCCAAAAATAAAACAATTGACTTCATACGAAAGAAAAAAATAAAAAAAGTCCTTTTTTCTGCTCTTCCTCAATATGTAGTTGAAGGTCTCAAGACAATTCTTATGGATGACGAAATAGAAAGAAAAGAATTGGAAGAGAAAATAAAAAAGGTATTAGATAGACTACCAAATGATTATCGATTGATTTTGAGACTTAAGTACATAGAAGGTGAAAAAGTTCTTGAGATCGCCCGAAAATTATCTCTTGGGTTTAAAGCAACCGAGAGTCTCCTTTTCCGAGCGAGAAAATCGTTCATAAAAGTTTACAATAATTTACCATAAGTATGAAAAAAACCGAGCTAAAGTTTTTCAAAAAAATAGATGAAGTTTTTTTCCTGGAGCCGAATAATTTAGGAAGCCAGACTTTGACAAATTTCTATCATTCCATGACCTCCTTATTGAAGCGGATGCCGTTCCTTATTATTCTACCTTTAGCCCTTTTTGTAGCTTTGATTTTCTTTTTGAATTTTAGAGAAATAGTGGTAAGGTTCGTTACTCTACTTCAATATGGGTTCTGACATTCTAAACATCTTTGTTTCAGCTTTAATAGTGGTGAGACGCTTTTTTCTTCTCATCTTCTACCCCTATAAGACGATGAGAAAAATCAGTTTAGAGAGTGATTATTACCAAATAGGTATAATCCTTTTTTTAGTCTTTATTTTTTTTAAATTTGCCTATTTTTTGCGGGATAAACCATATCCAGCGACCCTGATCTTTTTTGTTTTTCTCACTCACTTTTTTTTTACAATATTCTTCTTTTACCTATTTTTCGGCTTAAACAGAAAAAAAATGAGACTTACGAGCCTATTATTTACTTTTAGTTATGCCCTTTTACCTTCTCTTATCTGGTTTTCATCAACCTCACTTTTATACATACTCGTTCCCCCTCCTCGGACTTTTTCCCTTATGGGGAGAGCCTTCAGCATCTTCTTTATCACTTTTTCTTTGGCTATTGCGGCATGGAAGATTATTCTCGTGTACCTTGCCCTCAGATTTTCAACAAAGCAAAGCTTTTATCGGATTATTTTCATACTCGTTCTTTATCTCATATGGTTTATTCCCTACTCCTTATTTTTGTATTACTTAAAACTCTTTCGTATACCATTCATTTAAGTAAAATGATTTTTCTTATTAGAAAGACTAATTCTACTATGAAGATTTCACAATTTAAAAATCCTACAGAAAGAAGACTCTTCTTAGAAAAGGAGTTACAAATCAGACTTGAGGCCATAAATCGAGCTCATGTAGATAATGAAAAAGACATCCATTGTGAAAATTTTATTGGTGAAACGACTCTCCCTTTAGGTGTTGTCGGACCGCTCAGAATCCAAAATTTAGAACTGCGGATGAAGGATTATTATGTACCACTTGCAACGACGGAAGGCGCATTGGTTGCCTCGGTTAATCGCGGATGTAAAGCACTCACTCTTTCTGGAGGAGTAAAAGTAAATACGCATAAAATAGGGGTAACGAGAGGGCCGGTTTTTTATACCGGTTCACTCCAAAAAAACCAAGAGTTTTACGAATGGTTGAATAAAAACAAAAGACAGATCTCTCAAGCAGCCGAAAGTACTTCGTCCCACTTAAAATTTAAAAAATATGATATTAAATCAGTAGCGGATTACGTGTTTGTTAGATTTTATTTTGATACAGAGAATGCGATGGGGATGAATATGGCGACGATTGCTACACAGGCGATCGTTGACTTGATTGAGAAAGAAACCGGGATAGAGTGTATGTCGGTGGCCGGAAATTTTGATACCGATAAAAAGCCAGCTTGGCTGAACTTTCTTAATAATCGCGGTTTTAAAACTTGGGCTGAAGGCATCATTCCTGAAAAAACGGTCCAGGGGATTTTAAAAACGACAGCCGAGAAAATCTATGAAGTTTGGCTGGCTAAGTGTATGATTGGGTCTGCAATGAGTGGTTCTCTGGGATTCAACGCGCATTTTGCCAATGTCGTTGCAGCACTCTTTGCAGCGACAGGACAAGATCTAGCTCATGTGGTCGAGGGAAGCCTTGGAGTAACCCGCGCCAAAATTATAAAAAAAGGCAATTTATACATCTCGGTCTATATGCCTTCACTGATGGTCGGGACAATTGGTGGCGGAACAAAGTTGAAAACAAAACAAGAAGCCTTATCAATTATTGGAGCGAAAAATTCAGAGGAATTCGCAGAAGTTTTGACAGGGACGGTCCTGGCTGGAGAGATCTCGCTTTTGGCTTCACTTGCGCAAGGAACTCTTGCAAAAGTACATAAAAAGTTAGGAAGGTAGAGAGTAATACTAATAACAAATTACTAATTAGTTTTGTACTTGTATGGTAGGTATAGTTTCATACGGATTCTACGTTCCTCAATATAGAATAAAAGTAGAAGAAATTGCAGGAGTGTGGGGAAAAGAGCCAATACATGTTCTTAGTTCATTGGGAATAGAGGAGAAGGCTGTTGCCGCGATTGATGAAGATTCACTCACTATGGCATTTGAGTCAGTCTCTATGGCCCTTTCGTCAGTGAAATTAAAAAAGGATGACATAAGGGCAATCTTTTTTGGATCAGAAACCCCGCCCTATGTAGTAAATCCCGCCTCAACAATCTTAGCTGAATTTTTAGGTATAGATCATCATTATCTTGCCTCAGACACACAATTTGCATGTAAAGCAGCAACAGGAGCAATTATTACCGCCGCCTCACTTGTAAGTTCCCAATTCACCTCCAATGCGTTAGTAATTGCCTCTGATAAGGCAAATGCTAAACCGCACGACCCTTTGGAGTATACAGCTTCTTCAGGATCAGTCAGTTTATTATTGGGGAACAAAAATATTATGTTAGAAATTGTGGCGATGTCTTCATTTTCTTCAGATACGCCTGATTTTTGGCGAAGAGAAGGAATTCGTTATCCCTCCCACGGTGGCAGGTTTACCGGAAAACCATCTTATTTTTATCATATACAGAATTCAGCTTCAGATCTTTTAAAAAAACAGCATTTGAAACCTTCAGATTTCGCTTATGGAATTTTTCACATGCCCAATGGTAGATTTCCACGTGAAATATCAACTACGCTTGGATTCACTAAGAAACAAATAGAGCCGTCCCTTGTCGTCAGATCCTTAGGAAATTCTTATACGGCGTCGGCCCTGATGGGTTTAGTAAGCGTTTTAGAGGTAGCGAAGCCTAACGACTTAATTTTTTTTGCTTCTTATGGATCCGGCGCAGGTTCGGATGCTTTTATTTTTAAGGTAACTCAGAATATTAAAGATAAAAGACAGGAGTTCAGAAAAAAGATAGAAAATAAAACCTATATCGACTACCAAAATTATTTAAAGTTCATGAGAAATCTATAATGGTTTCAATTATTGGTTATTACACAACACAATTTGGCGAGCTTTGGGAGAAATCGCTTTCTGATTTGATAGAAGAATCAATAACAGGTGTATTAAGAAATACTCGATTGGAGGTTGGACAAATCGATGCGATTTTTTTTGCCAATATGTTGGCGGGAGTGTTGGAGAATAATTTGCATACTCCCTCAAAAATTGCCGAAATAGTAGGAGTGAATATTCCTGTTTTTAGAGTTGAGGCAGCTTGTGCATCGGGAGGAGTTGCTTTTCATTTAGGAAAAAACTATATAGAGGCAAACTCTGGAAAAACTATCCTTGTTGTTGGCGCGGAGAAGATGACAGACCATTCACCTGAAGAAACAACATCTGCCTTATCTTCGGCCGCCTCTGGTGAAGAGCAAGAAGCAGGATTGACTTTTCCGGGGCTATATGCCTTAATTGCGAATTATTATCTTTCTAAATACCACAATAAAGAGGAAGCTATGGCATATGTTTCTTATAAAAATCACTTTCATGGAAGTCTGAATGATAAAGCCCAGTTTAAGAGAAAGATCAGCATCGAACAAATTCTACAAAGTCCATATATTGCTTATCCTATTAAAGTACTTGATTCATCTCCAATCTCAGATGGAGCATCTGCATTAGTTTTGAGTTCAAACCCCTCGACGATTAAAAAGATTAAAAAATCAGTTGCCGTTTTATCTTCCGAAGTATCAACAGACACGATCTCCTTAAATAAAAGAAAGAGGCTTGATGAAATTTTGGCTACGAAGCTTGCATCTGATAAAGCCTTTTCTAGAGCCCGACTAAAAAGAAGCGATATAGACATTGCAGAGCTACATGACTGTTTTACAATTGCCGAGCTTTTGGCGATGGAAGATATTGGTTTTTGGAAAAAGGGGGAAGCAGGAAACAGAATTAATGAACTAGAGACAATGTATGGAAATAATGGAGAGCTCGTCGTAAATACATCGGGCGGGCTTAAAGCTGC
>Ga0155156_104_pt2 | contig 8882 bp, 7 predicted proteins | sample RifCSPhighO2_01_FD_106124 | JGI IMG/M metagenome (GOLD analysis project Ga0155156, IMG submission 106124) | Candidatus Roizmanbacteria bacterium RIFCSPHIGHO2_01_FULL_39_8
ATAAGAGCGATAAAGACCAGGTAGAGAGGAATTTCAAATGGTTCGGGAACAGCTCCTACGCGAATGAAATCGGTAGATGTCGTGCTAGGTAATTTGGAGTTTAAAAAGTGAAGCAGGTCATTATAAAGGAAAATCCAGATATCGGTAAAGAAAAAAACTTTAACGGCAGAACTCAATATCCCTGTCATTGGACCATTGTAGCGAAAATTTTTCAAAGAATCTGGTACAATCTTTTCTGGACAAGGTCTATCCAAATAAATTATAGTACTGGCGCACCAAACCATTATGAAGGTAAAGATTCATCTTACCGGTGGAAAGGGATTTATCGGGCAAAACTTTTTAGGACAGAGAGGTAAACAGTCATAAGCTGTTCACTTGGTACAGGACAAAATGGAAAAACGTAAATATAAAGGCAGTTTATGAGGATATTTATAACAAATGAAAAAACTCATAAGTATTGGAGTCCCCTGCTATAACGAAGAACTTAATGTAATACCAGCCTATATTGACTTGGCAAAGATGGCGGGAAAAGCGAAGAAATACGCTTTTGAATTTATTTTCGTTGACAACGGAAGTCTCGACGATACAAGGAAAAAAATAATAAAAATAGCTAAAAATGATAAGCGGATAACCGGGGTTTTTTTATCAAGAAACTTTGGCCCCGAAGCATCTCCTCAAGTTGCGCTTGATTACGCAAATGGTGACGCTTTTATCTTATATGAGTGTGACGCTCAAGATCCAGTTGATCTTATACCGCAATTCATCAAAAAATGGGAAGACGGAGACCAGGTAGTAGTCGGGATGAGAACAAAAATTGAGGACAACGTCTTAATGACGAGCGCGAGGAAACTTTTTTATAAAATCTTCAAAAAGATTTCAAACATAGATATACCGGTAAATGCCGGGTCATATGGAATCATTGATAAAAAAGTCATGTTCGCGCTGAAGCAACTTCCGGAAAAGTACCGTTTTTTTCGGGGGCTTCGATCTTGGGTCGGGTTCAAATCTTCATCGATAACCTATCAGCGGAGAGAACGAAGGCGAGGAATCTCTTCCTATCGTTTTTTAGACTATATCAAGCACGCCGAGCGGGGATTTTTTGGTTTTTCTTATCTTGTCTTGGATGGTATGGTATATCTGGGTTTCATTTTGGTCTGCTTTTCTTTCTTTTTCATTTTGTGCTATATATATGTGATATTTGCCTTTGGTAATCCAATTAACGCGTCGATCCCAATCATAATTGCTATATTTTTTTTCGGTGGAGTTCAGCTACTGGCCGTAAGTATACTTGGTAAATACATACAGGTAATTATGGAGGAAACTAAAGCCCGTCCGGTATATATAGTCGATGAGATAGTAGCTCGAGATCACCGAAAGGATCGGTCGGAACGGGGACGTGAGAAGTGAGATGTAAAATATTTTTACCTCGTATGTTTAAGCGGCTTAGGATATAGCGCAGAGAGAGGAAGCGCGAGGGATCCGTTCTTACTTGTATCTTTTTGAAACCCGCGGATCCCAATACTTTGTGCAAGGTGTTTTTATCATAGAAAACGTAGTGGCTGGGTTCATTATAAACGCTCCATTTTGCTCCGAGCAATCTTCGAAGCGGAGAATTATTGTTGGGTGTTGTGATAAGTAATACCCCATCTTTTTTTAAAAGCTTTTTTGCAGATTGAAGAACGGGAATCGGGTTTTTAAGATGCTCAATTACCTGAAAAAGGGTAATGGCGTCAAAGAGAGTATTTGGGTTAGGGTTACGATACCAGTTTGGTTTAGAGGTTAAGAAATTAGTATTTTTTTCTTTACTAACTTCTTTTTCTAACGTCTTAATATCAATCTGTTGACAATTTAACTCCTTCTTTTGACATATGTCTATGGCTTCTTTGTTGATGTCGATTCCCAGGTAGGGATTTTTTTCTTTTTCGAGAACTTCCAAAAAATCTCCCCAGCCGCAGCCTACATCGAGGATGGTGGGGAACTCCTTTCGGGTTACAAGCCTAAGAGTTGCGAGCTTTGAAAAATAATAGGATTGACTTGACAGATTAGGAGAATTGGAGAAATAGGAGGATCCGTAAGATTGTTCCTTTTTTGTTTCTTGAGCTAAAAAGACCCCATCATTTTTACAGCAGAGGATTTTTTTTCCGGGTAAGTGATACTTTTCCTCAAAGTTACTTTTATTACAAAGGAAACAACGCATAAGAATATTCTTATTTTACTTTATATATCGTTACCAAAGGAGAAGTGTAGGATGATTGTAGGAAAGAATATTTTTTAATGTTTTCCTCTGATTTTTCCTGCTCCTGTGGACCATAGAAAATATAACTTATTCTCTCTTTTTTTAAAAACTCTGTCGCATCTTTATCTGACATGGTACCGGAAAAGAATTGATTAACATTGTTAAATCGCTCATCATAAAAAGGAGTTTCTGGATTATGACCTATGTAAACGAAATTTCCCGCATACGCGGGAATATAGTTTCCTGCGTTTACTTGAGAGAAAACAACTTCCTCATTCTTTGTGTGGGTATCTAACCATTGAATCCCGTTCCAGTAATCTTTCAAAGGATACATAACTTGTGAAGGGTAGGGGACAAGAGGGACTGTCGCGACAGCTCTTTGATGAATAAAATCGAGTTGGGACTTAATAGAGAAATAGGATTGAGCGACTCCTAGGGTAACAATAAGCAATACGGCTAAATAAATAAAGAAATTAATAAAGATGATCACAAAAGGAATCTTTTTATACTTATTCCAAAAGAAGCTGTAAATGCCGTAGAGAAAGTATGCTGACAAAATAGCGAGAGGAATATGATTTGCCGTTTGTACGAAACGAAGCTCAGATTGAAAGGGAAGTTTTTTAAAGAGGAATAGGCCAAAAAAGGCAGCCAATACCCAAGATATAAGCGGAAGCAACCTTTTTTCCTTTTTCAATAAAGATAAAGCAATTCCCCCTACTCCTAAAAAGAAAACTGGCCCCAGAGTAAGGATATAGTCTTTCACTACTACTGGGTAGCGATAGTATTTGTCGAAATCTACGAGTGATTTCCATGGATAGGAGGAGGTTGCAGCGTTAATATAAAGCAATGGAATTAGAGCCAAGAGGAATAAAATAACAGTTTGAAATATGATTTTAGGCAGAAGAGGGAAAGTGGAAATTGGAAACTGGATGAATGTGATGAGCCAGAAAATGAGCCAAGAAAAAAGGAATAAGATGCTACCGGCAGGGTGGATGAAGAAAGAAAAGAAGAGAATAATACATATTGCAATAAAATCCCAATTCCAAAATCCAAATAATTTATTTTTTTCTTTGGATTTGGGATTTTGAGCTTGATTCGACATTTGGATTTGGGATTCAGAAAATTTGTAGAGAAGAATAAAGAGAACAGCAACTATTATGTAATTTAATGTATAGTGTGGTAAATAGCTAATCCGCTTGAGAACGTCCATCTCGGTCCACCAAGACATATACATACCAATCCAGGTGCTTCCTTGATATTCATAAAAAACGGGAAAACTGGCCGCAAGTAACGATAGAACAATTCCCAAAGAATACAAAATTGGTTTTTTAAGAAAATAGATATTGATATAGATGATAGTCAAAACCCAAGCCAAGCTAAGAATTGACCGTAAAGCATGAAATGTAATGGGTGGAGTGAGGTGAAAAAGTCCGCCGATTTTTCCGGATAGAAGATAGAGCATCTGAAGAAGGACACCTTTTTGCTGAGGATCATTATCGTATTTATCAACAACACTCCATCTTCCTTCTTGGCCTTGTTTCATCTTGCTCAAGTAAACATTGTAATCATAGGTATAGATGTGCTCTCCAGAAAGCATGACTCTATCGGGGGGAAGAAGATTCTTTACAGAAATCTCGTAGAAGTTAGGAATATAGGATGAAAGTAAAAAGAGTATCGAAAAGATGATAAGGAGTGGGATATGGATTTTTTTTAGAACATTTAGCATTTGATAGTAGTTTTCATTGTACAACAAATAATTTCCTTTATAATATAGCCAAATTAAATGGTAACTATAGGAGTGATAGGATACGGATATTGGGGGCCTAATCTCGTAAGAAATTTTTTTTCCTTGTCTTCTTGCAGAGTAAAAACAATTTCTGATTCAATACAACACCGTTTGGACCTAGCGAAAAAATATTATCCTTCGATACAAACGACTACAGACGTAAAAAATATTTTCAAGGATTCTTCAGTTGATGCGGTGGTCATCGCAACACCTATTTCAAGTCATTTTTCTCTCGTTAAGGAAGCCCTTCTTAATAATAAACATGTTCTGGTTGAAAAACCAATGACAGCTTCTCTCCATCAGGCAAAAAAACTAGTGGAATTAGCCCGATCAAAAAAAAGATTGTTAATGGTCGATCATACCTTTTTGTACACCGATGCGGTGCAAAAGATAATGAAGCTGCTGGCGGCAGGAGAGATTGGAAAGGTAAGATATTTCGATTCTACCCGTACCAATCTGGGTTTATTTCAGGCTGATGTCAGTGTACTCTGGGATCTTGCTGTTCATGATATATCCCTGCTTCTCTATTTTATTAAGGAAAGGCCAATTTCGATTCAGGCAAGTGGAGCATCCCATACGGAAAATGACATAGAAAATATCGCATTTATTACCCTTAAATATAAATCCGGTTTTATCGCGCACATCAATTGTTCATGGAGTTCGCCACTTAAGATCCGCATGATTCTCATCGGTGGAACAAGAAAAATGATTGTATATAATGACGTTGAACCGACAGAAAAAGTCAAATTATATGATTCAGGATATAGCCTTCACAGAGGAACTAAGGAAAAGAAATTCATTGTTGACTACAGAGTCGGAGATGTATATATACCTAAAATAGAGCTTTTTGAAGGCTTGTCCAAGATGGCACAAGATTTCATCCAGTCAATAAAAACAAAGAACAAACCTATCTCCAGTGCCATGTACGCATTAGAGGTTGTCAAGGTGTTAAGCCTGGCAGAAAAGTCGATAAAAACGGGAGAACGGCCAATACAGTATAAATAATTCTTAAAAATGAAAAAAACCTGTCAATTCAGTCTGATTATCTGCTGTTTCAACGAAGAGGATAATTTGGAAAAAACAATTTTAGAATCATTGAAAGAGCTAAAACAGCTTTTTGATACGTTTGAAATAATCATCATAGAAGATAAAAGCTCGGACAGGAGCCCAAAGATAGCAGACAGGCTATCTCGAAAGTATTCATCTATTAAAGTTATTCATAATTTAATTAATCTAGGTCAAGGAATAAGCTTTCTCATCGGTTTGCATGAGGTGAAAGGAGACCTTATAATGCAGAATGGAGCTGATAGACCATTTAATATAAAAGATCTTAAAAAAATACTCCCACTGTTCAAGCAGTATGATATAGTCGTAGTCGTTAGGAGAGATCGATCTGCCTATACTTTCTGGCGAAAATTAACTTCTTGGGTGAATAATTTTTTGAGGAAACTCTTATTTGGATCTCACTTTTCCGATCTCAATTTTGTTCAGATATATAAGAGGAAAGTAACTAAAAGTATCCCTATCTTGTCGAGAAGTGCCGCGTTTACTACCCAAGAGTTGATCTTAAGAGCAAAACAGAAAGGATATAAGATTATTGAGATGGAGTTACCCTATCATAAGAGAATCGGTGGAGAAGCTCATCACGGAAAGAAACGGGATATTCTCTGGGCACTTATTGATATGGTTAATTTTTGGCTAGAATACAAAAGATAATTCACTTTTTTGCATGTAGCACATATACCCCGCAGAGAAAATTTCTCACATAGGGAAAACCTTCGACGAATGGTTCCACTTTTTTAAGAGTGGTAGCCATTCCGTCAGGACAGAAAAAAGGCACCAATCCGACAAAATCATCCTCTATTACCCTGAATCCTGCTTTCTTGACCCAAGTCCTTATCAATAAAGGAAAATAGGATTTTTCTTTATGGATTCTATGATACAGCGAAACTTTTTCGATTATTTTAAGCAGTGGATTGTATCCATTTGGTTCCAAGATTATAATGTGTGACGCAACCTTAGCTACCGATTGAATTGCTTTTTGAGGAGAGTCAAGATGATGGAGTACTCCACGGATGATCGCTATATCGAAGTTCCCAAATCTTTTAGGGATGTTATAAATGTTTCCCTTTTCAAAATAGATATTTTTGTTTTTTTTATAGAGTACCTTAGCCAGATTTATCGCATTTCTTGAAGCATCAAATCCCAGTGTATATTCTGGTTTATACTTTTTATAAAGATCTATAGTATAAGATCCATCCCCACAACCCACGTCGATTACCCTTTTTCCTTTCAATCTCATCATATCTATTGTCGCTCGGGTAAGCCTCTCGTTAGCGAGTCTGCTACTTAATAGAGCGTTCGTTGTATACAGATATCCCCCATTTAGGCTGACATCGGAATCAAAAGGATTTGTCGAGTGATGTTTCATATTGGTTTTTTGCTATTCTTATATCGTGAACGTCACCAATTATATAGCAAGAGTTAAGAAAATAAATATAAATAAAGCTGTCGTTCTCCTGAGTCTTTCTTTTATAGTTGCCTGTTTTAGTATTCTTCATGTCATTTTAGGTTATGCTAAAACTCCACCCGGGACGACATATATGTGGACGGGACACTATTATCTGGATTTATTCTATTACGTTGTATTTATAGCTCAGGGACAACATGGTCATTGGGTCGCTTTTCAACAATTCGCAACAGACGATCCATCCCGCTATTATCACTGGTTTCCTTATATTCTCATAGGTCAGGTGTTCCGTTTTTTTTCAATCTCACCTTTTATCGTATACTGGATTGCAGTCTTTCTCCTTTCCTTCGTAGTGAGTTTTTTAATCTTGGTTGTTATTACTAAATTAATTGAAGAACAGGCCTTTCCGTTTCAGATCGCAGCTTTTTTACTGACTCTTTTTGCTACTCCTTTTTTCTTTATCTCTTCGGGGGAAATACAATATTATGACTACTGGTTCTCCTATAGCAGCTTTTTTCGAAGATTCGAACCAATACCACACCACTTATTAGGTATCATTGTCATCTTAGTCAGTCTGCTCTTTTTATCTCGCTATCTGAAACTATTCAAAAATCGTTCCTTTTTTAACACGCTCAAGAATTCGTTCGTGATAACAGGATTGATCGTCTTATTGTTAGGATTCTATCCCTTCCAGGCGGTAGTTTTGCTCGGTGGGATGGCGCTTAGCGTGACATATTATGGCGCATGCTTTATGCGTAGGCGTGATTGGATGAGCGTAACAAAACTTCTTACTTTCATATTTATCATTGGCGCAATCTCCTTTTCGGCAGGATTATTTTTTAAATCACTGTACAGTGAGACGTTTACTGCCGGTTTTAAAGAAACGGAGTCAAGATTTCATTACCTATTGAGTCTAAAAGAAATAATACTTACCACCGGTCCTCTCATCCTGCTCCTTCCTCTTGGCTTTTTTTCCTATTCTAAGGAGATGAAACCTATCAGATTGGTATTTCTTGCCTTTTTGCTTTCTAGCTACCTCCTGTTTTATTCCCCGGCAGATGCAATTATTGGGACACATAACAGAAGGTTTATTTCCCCTTTACAATATGTTTTAGTTGGGGCTATTGGACTACTAGGGATAGTTTACCTAGCAAAAAGATTCTCTCTATCTGCAAAAAAAACAGTCCTTATCATTACCGTCGGGTTTATTCTTTATTTTATCCCTGTGAATTATCAAGCCTTCAGAGTACTGCTTACGGATAAGAATCTTAATTCGCCTATCACTTATCTTCCAAGCGGGATCATTGATGCGATGAAATTCGTTCGATCACGTCAGGACTCCGGCAATGTGCTCATGACGCCGAGCCAGTTTCTTGGGACAATAATTCCAGTCTACACAGACAGAAAAACCTATGTAGCCAGACATATTGCAACACCGAACTATCTGGAAAAGAACATAAAGGCGAGTAATTTTTACCTAGGGGCGATGTCAAAAAACGAGGCAAAATCCTTTTTAACCGAAAACAATATACGTTTTGTTATTTTGACTACTATTGAAGGATATGACGTACATGTGCTTTTTACTTACCCGTTTTTAGAACGAGTTTACAAAAACAATGATGCTGTCGTTTTTGAAGTACGATAAGAAATTACGTCCAAGAGTGACTTTTTTAGTCGAAGTTTTTCTCTATACCAATGTTTGGATATTTTTATATACCAAACTTCTGGTTTTTTTTCGAGCGCTTCCTTTGCAAAAAGGAAGTGAGACTTTCCTCATTCAAGAAGTTTCTCCCGAACCTTTCGAAATACCCCTCTATATCTTTCTTACCTTAGGTCTAGCCTGTTGTATTTTTCTGTTTCACCGTTTTGTCGCTCACAGATTGAATACCCCGATTTTTTGGCTCATTTCTCTTTGTCTCGTGTTATTTATTTTATTTGCTTTTCAGTTAGGAGCGTATCCCCTTCATGGTGATTCTTTACCTTACCTCCCAAGAGAAGATAAGACATTTTACTTCATACGTATTTTCATTTACCTCGTTGGTGTTACCCTTGTAGTAAGCCAGCTTAGTCTTTTCGGAAGTTCAGTACGGACGTCTTTGCAACGGAATATACTTTATTTCTTTGCAATCTTACTTACCGCCTTTTTTATTTTTGAGCCCCAATTTCCCATCTCAGGTCAAGATTATGCGCATTTCTATGGTCCGATTTGGGAGGTAGCACATGGTAAAACAATCTTTACGCAAATGACTTCACAGTATGCATTTGTGTTAGTTCTTTTTTTGTCATTTCTTTTAAAATTAGGCCTGTTCCAGCTTCACTATCTACAGTATATTGTTTGGTTTATGTTTGTGGGGGAGTATCTTCTTATTTTTTACCTCATTTATAAAATA
>Ga0155156_127_pt1 | contig 8833 bp, 7 predicted proteins | sample RifCSPhighO2_01_FD_106124 | JGI IMG/M metagenome (GOLD analysis project Ga0155156, IMG submission 106124) | Candidatus Roizmanbacteria bacterium RIFCSPHIGHO2_01_FULL_39_8
AAACTCATAAGTAAGTTTTTAAATGGAAAAAAAATATTGGATTTTGGAACAGGTGGAGGATATTTCGCGCTTAAATTGGAAAAAAAAGGATTTATTTTAATCACGTCAGATATATTAGACTATCGTATAAAAGAAGCAGAGCATTTACCCTTCAAAAAAATGTATTCGCCTGTAGATATAAAATACCTACCGAAATCTATAGACATCGCTCTAATGAAGACGGTGCTTCATCATATCGATGATGAGTATATTTTGTATATCCTCGATAAACTAAGAAAAAAAGTCAAAAGGATCATCATTAAAGAAGATGTTGTTTCAGTTCCTAGAACAATACAGAGATTTCGCCAGTCTTATAAGACCCAGCCAAACTTAAGGAAATTTCTTAAAATGTCCAGATTTAATCGAAAAATGTGCTTGTTTCTATTTGACTTTTTCGGGAATGTTATAGCATACGGAGTTTCAGAGATAAATTTGCCGTTCAATTTTAAATCGGTATCTCTATGGAAGAAATTGTTCGATTCTAAAGGATTTAAATTAAAGGCGAGTATTTTTTCGGGATTCGAAAAAAATAAACTTCATGGCAATTGTCAGGTATGGATGGTTTTCGACAATAAAATAAAATTTTAAGAGAACTTCTTCATATGTTCAATGAGCAAACCGCGAATAAATTTAGATTTAGTAATCCCTAATGCTGAACTCGTCTTCTCTAAATAAGTAAGCAGTCTGGGACTTATAAAAAAATTAAATCTTTTGTCTCTTTTTTCTCGAGCATCATCGAAACATTTTCGTAAAACACTATTCAGTGTTTTCTCTTCATATTCATGCACTATTAATTTTTCATCTTCGATCCCTGCTAGAAAGTGAGGTACATGATCCTTTAAAAATAAGACAATAGTCGGCTTATTAAAATCTAAGGCTTTTTGTATCAAAAATCCTATGGATAGACTATGAAGTGAACACTCAAATATACAGATGTCAGCTTCTTTTAGGTGCTTCATCTTTCTGTTATATAGATCAACAAATGCCTTGCGTCCCGCGTTTTCAATAGATTTATAGTATTTTTGGCTGCTCAAGGCAAATATTTCTTTATCCAGATGAACATATCCAAGATTTTCAGTTTCTCGATAAATATTTTTGTAGTAGTTTTTGAATTCATTGGTACCTCTCAGTGATGCGGTAAAAAAAACTCTCATAGTTGAAGCATATTATACACGATTCACCTTGACACTTATTCACTTCTTTCAAAATACGCCCTTAGGATCTCTTTCGCGATCGGGGCCGCGACATCTGATCCTTGTCCTGCGTTCTCGACAAGGACGGTGAGGACAATCTCAGGTTTATCATAGGGAGCAAATACGGTAAACCAAGCATGAGGTGGTGCAACTTCTAGATCACTTCCGGTAGGAGCTGCGCTTTGGGATTCGGCTGTTCCGGTCTTACAACCAACTTGAATGTTCATAGTTGATGGTTCACTGTTTATAGTTCGTGGTTTTTTACTATCAACTATTAACTCTGAACTCTGAACTTTGAAGTCAAAGAAGGGCCAGCCAGTGCCGCCCGTTGTACAGGCCTCTTTCATTCCTTGTCTAACAAGACTCAATGTTTTTTCCGAAATGGGGAGTTTTTTACAGTTTGAAGTTGGAAGTTGCCTGCCTGCCGGCGAGGCAGGGAAGTTGGAAGCTCTTGTTAATATAGGTTTACACAAATATCCTCCGTTTGCAAAAACTGCAGTCGCCTGATTCATCTGAAGAGGAGTAACGAGGAGGTATCCCTGGCCGATGGATAAGTTATACGTATCACCAAGATACCACCGGTCGTTAAACATCTCTTGTTTCCAGAACTCTGACGGAATAATTCCCTCAGCTTCCTCCAAGCCAATACCGGTCTTTGATCCATAGCCAAATATATCTGCCCATTTTTTAATCTTATTGGGAGTAAGTAGGTCGCCCACTTTGTAGAAGAAAATGTCGTTCGAACGTCTTATTGCCTTTACTACATCGACCATCCCATCGGTTTTCCCATATTGGAGAAAATACCAGTTACCGAATGAAAGAGGTCCCGCCTTGAGGGTTCCCGTATCCTCAATGAGCGTACGGTCCGTGATTTTCTTCTCTTCCAGTGCTCCGGTTGCCAAGATGATCTTAAAAATCGAGCCGGGAGGATATGTTCCCTCGGTGGATTTATTGAAGAGGGGCTTATCGCGAGCAGAAAGATAAGATGAGACAGTTTTTGCGTTTTCATCTTCAAAGGCCTGGGGGTTGAAGGTCGGTGAAGATACGAGAACTAGAATTTCTCCGGTATCGGGCTTTGTGGCAACGACAGCCGCATGTTTACCTTTCACGAGCTCGTATACTTTCGTCTGAAGCGCCAGGTCCAATGCAAGTTGGATAGTTTTTCCGTCTTGGGGAGGAAGAAGCGAAATCGTACGAAGATATTGTCCTCTTGCATCAACCTCAATTAATTTTTTCCCATATTTCCCTCTCAACTCACATTCATAGATTTTCTCAATTCCTTTTTTTCCGACTTTATCACCAATTCTTAGCTTATTAATACATGAATCTTGTGAAAAATCCTCCTGATCAGCTTTTTGCCGATATCCGACTACCGGAGCGATCACGTCCGGAGAATGATAGATTCTATGAGAAGTTAGTCTCTCTAAGTTTTTTTTGGTATCGGCGGCCACGTTATTCGCCAGAATAAGACCCTTTCTGTCTCTAATGATGCCGCGTTTCGGCTCGATAATAAGCTCCCTGATTCTATTTTGTTCGGAAGCACGACTATAGTATTCTCCTTTGACGATAGTTAACTGGAAAAGCCTGAGCCCTAAGGTTATAAAAAGTATAGTAATAAAGAGAAAATATACATAGAGAACTAGTACTGAAGAAATTTTTTTCTGACTTTCAAAATGCATCCCGCCCGATTTGCCTTTTATAAATAAGGGAAGTTTTCCCATATATTTTTTATTAGAAAATTAGCGTGTTTAGCGGGTTAACGGGTTAAACATCCATAACTCGAAATTCGTTAACTCGAAATTAATTAATAAGTAATCGTAATCAACTAATGAAATAGCCCTGTATAAAAAAACCGAGCATTACTATATGCAACAGCAGGAACATTATGGCGAGGGAGATCTTTAGGAAGTTGTTTGTGATTTGGCTGAGAAAGAGGAAAAAAGATAGGGAGAATAGTGCATAGCGTGGGATAGAAGAAAGAGTACCGGTTAAGGTTGGAAGGAGAAGATTAGCGAAAGAAAATATGTTTAAGCTCAATCGTTCAAAGTTCGAAACTCGAAACTCGAAACTCGAAACAAATTTTAAATTCAAACTTTTTAATAAATCCAAAACTAAAACAATAAAAACAAAGTTAAAAATGATAAATTCGAATAAAGAAATGAAGTACTGGAAATTCCACGCGGCAGTGAAAAAAATATTGAAATAACGATAGTATACCTGCGGAAGTAATACTATATTAGAGCTTCTATTAGCTCCAAATGCCCACTGCGAATGGAGAAAAAAAAGAGGATCACCCGTTGTTTTGAGAAGATAGAGAGAGTAAATTCCTAGACCCAAAATCGAAGAAATTAACGCCAGTAAAAATTTCCAATTATTTTTAGTTTTAAGTTTTGAGCTGTGGATTTGATATTTGAGATTTGATATTTGAGATAAAAATATAGGGATAATCAAAAATACCCCAATCAATTTCGTCAGTGAAGCAAGAAACGCGAAGATGGCAACAAGTATATATTTTTCTTTTTTTAAAAAATAAAGAGTTAAGATAAAGAGAAGAAAAAAAAGCCCTTCTGTATAGACTGAGCCGAAAAAGAAAGACGTGGGGAAAAGTAAAAGAAACAACAACACAGAAACTGATCGGGATTTATTGAAATTAATAGAAATGAGTCGGAGATATTTGGAAAAAACAAGTAGTCCGATGAAGAAAGAAACGTTTGAGATAAGGAGGGCAGTAACCAAATGATTATTTGCAAACAAAGGAGATAGGTAGCGGATAAGAAGAGGGTAGAGTGGAAAAAAAGCCTGTTCGTACTGACTGTATCCCTGCCGCGCAATAAGCAGATAGTGGGCACCATCAAAATTGGCAAACGATGAGATGAATTGGGGAAGATGATATTCAGTCAATATTTCTTTATAAGGAAAGAATCCTAAATAAGCTATTATCTGAGGTGAGAAGTAGCTGACCACTATGTCTAGAAACCGAGAAATTAAGAAACTAATGATGAGAAAAGACATCTCTACATTATACCTTTTGTGTTTTATTTTCTTAGTACGAGGAAATATTCTTTTTTAGGAAGCCTGTTCAGGTAGCTCAAAATCAAATCGACATCTTTTTTTTGCGATCGATGAGCTTTCATGGCATTGACTTTGGTGTCCCAAACATCCGAGACATCAAAGATCATATCAACATCTTGTGTGGAGTACCCCGGTGGAAAATAGATGAAATAGTCATCTAATTTCTTTTCTTCCGCAACTTGTTCTTTAGAGAGACAGAAGTAGTAAAGAGTTTTAATCGAAGAGACATGTTCATATAAATAGCTCGTAATCATAGAAACAGCAATATGATCAATATGGCCCGAAACTCCTCTTGGTTCAAATGTCAACAGTGAGGAAGGCTTTATTCGTTTGATTACTTTTTTAATTTTAGCCGCAATCGTGTGGTAGTGTAAATTACACAGTGTTCCGTCTTTGAATCCAAGAAAAATTACCTGTTTGACACCTAAAATCTTTGCCGATTGTCTTAATTCCTGCTCACGGACTTCCGCTTTTCCACCCGCTTCGCCTTTTGTCGCACATAAAATAGTAACGTCATGGGTTTGAGAAAATTTAGCAATCGTACCTCCGGGCCCAAACGCTTCGTCATCCGGATGGGCAAAGACGCAGACGACAGATTGTTTCATTAGGAAGTATTATAGCGAAAAACAATGATATTTTTTGATACAATTTATACTATAACGGGGAATAGTTCAGATAGTAGAACGCCGCGCTGGGGGTGCGGAGGTGGGCGGGGCAGTACCGCCTTCCCCGACAGTTTAGACTACCAGCTATGTCCAAGATAACGTGTGATTTCTGTGGTAAAGTGTTTCTGAGGAAAATGCGTCAAATCAACGAAGCGGCAACCCATGGTTGGAAATCATATTGTACACCTCAGTGTCTTTCTAATGCAAAAGATAAAAGAATCTTATTTACCTGTTTTAATCCTATTTGCAAAAAAATATTTAAGAAACGTCCAAAAGAAGTTAGTTCTTCCGGAAAAGTCTACTGTTCTCAATCATGCGCAGCAATTGAGAGCAATAAAAACAGATGGTTAAAACTCCCGCAAAACCATTGTGCAAATCCAAATTGTAAAAAAGTTATTTCTCGTTCAAACAAATTCTGTTCAAATAAATGCAATGGAATTCTAAAAAGATTTTCTGATGAAGAATATAGATTAAAAATTATAAAAAGGATTAAACAATTTTATATAAACAAACATAGAATTCCATTTAAAAAAGAGATGTGGGGAAGTTATGGAGCAGCAAGGAGAATTTTTGGTACTTGGAATAGCGCAATTGAGGCAGCGGGTCTGCTTCCAAATCCCGTAAAGTTTGCAATGAAATATCTTGCTAAAGATGGGCATAAATGTGATTCTTTATCCGAGAAAATTATCGATGACTGGCTGTTTAAAAGAAAAATTCACCATGAAATTAAGGTTCCATACGGAATAAATCGAATGACGGCAGATTTTAAGGTAAAAGATGTCCTAATTGAATTTTTTGGTTTACAAGGAGAATTAAAAAAATATGATAGCTTGATGAGGAAAAAATTAAGATTTATTAAAAAGAAACATTTACATGTAATTCCGATCTATCCCACAGATCTGTTTCCTAAATCGAGACTAAACGATATTCTAAGCCCCCTTAAGGATTAAATATAAAAAATAACTCAACGAAGAGTTGTCTGGATGAATGGAGTTTGGAATATTATTTTTTCTCGCCGCAATATTTACAGTATTTCATATGAGTCGCGAAGTCATATACTGCTGACGCGCCTACCAATATATAAACAAGTTTTTCAACTGTTGGCCACGAGCCGAGAAGCGTATTCACAAGATTAAAATTCAGTAATCCAACTAAACCCCAGTTGACTGCTCCAACAATAACGAGAGAATAAGTGACTATATGGATTAATTTTGCATTCTTCATCTTTTCTTCACCTCGATTTCTATTCAACTCTAGCAGATGCCATGAAATCTTGTCAAGACAATGATATAATTTGATCATGTTAGCGAATAAGAATAGACCTTCCTGGAGGGAATATTTCCTCAAACTCGCCGAAATCGTAAAAGGTCGATCAAACTGTTTACGAATGTCTGTTGGCGTAGTGATCGTCAAAGATAAACATATCATTTCGACCGGATACAACGGAACACCTGCAGGGATCACTAACTGTATTGATGGAGGGTGCAAAAGATGTAAACAACGACATAGTGGTGAGTTGAAGGAGAATGAGCGAAAAGACTTATGTATCTGTATTCACGCTGAACAAAACGCGCTTCTGCAGACTGCGTATCACGGTATTTCCACAAAAGGCGCGATTATGTATTCGACTACCGCTCCTTGTTTGCAGTGTGCAAAACACATCATTAATGCCGGTATTGCTAAAGTCATCTTTACAGATAACCATCAAGACAGATTGGGGATAGATCTACTTCAAAAGGCGGGAATAGATATAGAGAAAGCTCGATAGTTACCTGCCTGCCGGAAGGCAGGTTTGTCAGTTCGTTATTCGTCATTTAGATGAAAAATATAATCAAAAAAGTGCTGTTCATGTTTATTTTCATGGTTTTTATCATAAAGCCGGCTTTTGCGGATGAAATTAAAAATAATAAATTTGGAATCCACCTCGCTCAGCCCCACTTAGAAGATCTCGTGAAAGCGAAGCTGCTTCTTAATAGTACCGGCGGAGACTGGGGATATGTGACTCTTGTAATGCAGGAAAACGACCGGAATAAAGATAAGTGGCAAGAGATCTTCGACAAGATGAGGGAATATCACCTTATCCCACTTATCCGGATTGCTACACAGCCAGAGGGCAGCTTATGGCGAAGACCAACAAAAGAAGATGCTGATTCTTGGGTACAATTTCTTGATTCCCTAAACTGGGTAGTAAAAAATCGATATATCATACTTTTTAATGAGCCAAATCATGCAACGGAATGGGGCGGTTCGGTAGACGCAAAAAACTATACCGACACGACGTTGATTTTTGCACAAAAATTAAAACAGAAAAATTCTGACTTTTTCGTCATGCTTGCCGGTTTAGATGCTTCAGCTCCTCAAGCTTTACCCAACTATCAGGACGAAAGTTCTTTTTTGCAGCAAGTTTTTAACGATGATACGATTCAACAATGGAATACTGTTTTATCTGGATTAGCTTCCCACTCCTACCCGAATCCCGGATTTTCCGGTGTTCCTTATGGGTTTGGCCGCGGGACAGTAAGGACATATCAATGGGAACTTGATTTGTTAAAACAGCTTGGTGTAAAAGATCTGCCGGTGTTTATTACCGAAACCGGATGGGTGAGGGGGGACGAGTCAGTCGTTGCAGATAATTATAAAATTGCCTATGAGAATGTGTGGCTGCCGGATGACCGCGTCGTCGCGGTAACTCCTTTTGTTTTCGATTATCAAGGCGATCCTTTCTTAAGTTTTTCCTGGAAATTACCCTCGATTCAAGCCAGTGAAAAACAGGAATTCTTCCAGCAGTTTTATACCGTCCAAGGAATTGAGAAAGAAAAAGGCGAGCCCGAACAGGTCGAAAAAGGACAGATCAGGCTTGACTTGCCGAACGAATTAGTTGCCCACTCGAATTTCCATTTCTCCATAAAGCTCAAAAATTCAGGCCAGGCTCTCTGGGACAAAGATTTTGGTTATAGACTGATCGTCGAAGATAGGGAAGGAAAACCATTTGAATATTTTTTTTCAGATCTACGCAAAATGCAGCCAGCCAAGGAAGACGAAATCGATTTCTTTGTCAAAACAAACGGTACGATAGGAAAAAGAGCGGCTATCTTAGAACTGAAAAAAGATGACAGAACTATCCTTAGTTCCCGAACTTGGGAGTTTGAGATATTCCCTCTGCCGAGTCTGGCTTTTTCGGTAAACTTGTTCCCTCATCTAAAGTCGAATGGCAACGATTTTGAGTTTCAGATATTTAATAGCAAAGAAGAGGTCGTTTTTAAGAAAAAGGGAGTCAGGCTCAAAGAGAGTAAAGGCACAATCGAAGAAATCCGCAACATCGCATTAGGAAAAAAATATCGCATCGTTTTGTTGAAATCCGGATATCTCCCCCGTCAGACGTTTGCCACTTTTGCAAAAGGAAAAAATGCAATCAAATTCGAAACGATGTTTCCTTTCGATTTGAATCGTGACGGAACCTTGAACTTCAGCGATCTTTTTTTCTTCTTAAAAAAATAATATACCGTTCGCAAATGAATTTGCTCAGGATATACCTATCTAAGACTGCTTTGACAACCCTCCGGGTTGCAAACCAGCATAAGATCGGTATAGAATGAAGGCGTGAAGAAAATTTTTCTGATGGGAGTCGCTGTTTTTTTTGTTGTTCTGCTTTTTGTCTACGTCTATCAACAAAGCAAAAAATCAAAGGCTCAAAGCACCTCCCAAATTAAACAAGTCAAGCTGAATCTCAAACTCGCATTCCAAGGAATAGTGAAAGACAGACTATTGGAAGATAAGAAGCTGAAGGTGAAGGTAATTCTTGTCGATGAACCTTCTACGGTTGAATATCCCTTCGTCGTTGATTTTTCGTACCAAAAGGAAAGC
>Ga0155156_130_pt1 | contig 8453 bp, 6 predicted proteins | sample RifCSPhighO2_01_FD_106124 | JGI IMG/M metagenome (GOLD analysis project Ga0155156, IMG submission 106124) | Candidatus Roizmanbacteria bacterium RIFCSPHIGHO2_01_FULL_39_8
CAGAAAGAGCAGAAGCATTGATGAAACTTGATGATTTTGAGGCGGAAAGCGTGGATGATTTAATGTCTGCTGTGCCTTTAGATTATCCTGACAGGTCGCGATCAAGCATTGCCCCAACAGAAGAAATAATGCAGCTCGATATTCAAGATGGTGTTTTTCCTGGAGGTCAAATCATGGTTGCATGGCCAGTGAATAGACATGGTTTAATTCTTGGAATTCCTTGGGGACCTCCAATCTTAGGAAAGGATGGGGAATACCATCAGGGATTAGAGGCAATGTTAGAATTAATAGACCCTGATTCATATGGAGCAGTTGTTATCGATCGAGATAATATTCCGCAATTTCCTCAAGGTTCGTGGCAATCTCATTAATTGCCTTACAAATCTGCTCTTGCTCAATGGACTACATGCTACAAAAGTAGGAGAAAGGACTGATATAATAGTATCTTCAAAGTTATTTATTTAACTGACTTACGCAAAAAATTATTGTTCGAGCAAAACGAAGTGGAGTCGAGAACCCAGTCAGACTTGGGCGGGAACTTACTTCTCGATTCGCTAACGCTCGCTCGAAGAATATCTGCGTAACATGAGTTATTTAAATGAATATTCTTTCAATCATCCTTACTATTCTAGGCCTCTCTCTTTTTGAGATTATCTCAAGCATCGATAATGCGATCATCAATGCCGAGGTTCTCTCGACGATGAAGCAGAAGGCGAGGAGATGGTTTCTAGTCTGGGGTCTTTTGATCGCAGTGTTTCTCATGCGAGGACTCCTTCCCTGGGCGATTGTTTGGGCGGTATCTCCCCAACTTGGACCGGTCGGCTCTCTTCTTGCCGCCTTCAGCAGCGATCCCAAGGTACATGCAGCGATAGAGCAATCTTCTCCCATTCTTCTTATGTTTGGAGGAACGTTTCTTATTTTCCTTTTTTTCCACTGGCTATTCATGGAGGATAAAAACTTCGGACTGCCGGGTGAGAGATTTGTTAGAAGACAAGCTGTTTGGTTCTATGCGATCGTTTCTGTTATTCTTGCTGTTATTGTTTGGTATGCATTGAAATCCCACCCGGTGATTGCTTTTGGAGCAGTGCTTGGATCTACTGCTTTTTTTATTATTCATGGATTCAGGCAAAATGCGGAACTTGAAGAAAAGAAACTACTCGATAAAAAGAGTAATTTAAGTGATTTGAGCAAAATTCTATATCTCGAGGTAATCGACGCCACCTTCTCGATAGACGGAGTGATTGGAGCTTTTGCTTTTACCTTATCTGTTCCTTTGATTTTGCTAGGAAATGGGTTGGGTGCAATAGTTCTTCGTCAGCTGACCGTCGGCAACATCGACAAAATCAAAACATACCGCTATTTGAAAAACGGAGCAATGTACTCGATTTTATTCTTGGGTCTTATCATGGTTTTGGACGGTTTCGGATTCCATATTCCTACCTGGTTTTCACCAATCATCACCTTCGGGATCGTCGCGTATTTCTTTTGGCTCTCCAAGAAAAGTGTCACAGAAAGAAGTTGAACCAGTTTGTTCGGGGTGGGCGAGGAGGGAGTCGAACCCTCACGAGGTTTCCCTCATAAGTTTTTGAGACTTACCTGTATGCCATTCCAGCACTCGCCCTCAGCCTAATATCAATTCTCTCATTATAGCATTTAACCGTCTATTCTTATACCCGCCTGTTCTTACCTCAAAACTTAACTCATCTTGGCCGATTCGGCGGATCGACGTTTTGAGGTGTGAATCCTTGGCGGGTTTAAAATTCTGTAAAACTCTCCGCCAGCTGGCGGATCATTAACAGAATCTAAAATACATATTGACTATTCATTAATTGGGTAGTAAGATTGGTCTTGGACAGAGAAGTCCTATGATAGAACTCAAAGATATCATCAAAACGGGCAACATCATCAAGATATCTCCCGAGGAGACGTTGTCATCTGCGTTATCTCTTACCCGCACTTCTCACGATTCCGTTTTCGTTTTCGACGACAAAAATTCATATATGGGAGTAATTAACCCCTATTATTGTCTTATCAAATCCTCTTTTCCAGGCAATGCAAAAGTGAAACATTGTCTTTACCACCCGCCGAAAGTGCGGGTTCATTTTTCTCTGGCTAAGGTCGCAGGGAATTTTATAGAATCAAAAGTTCATTATTTGCCAGTTTTTGATGACGCTGATCGTTTCCTTGGTATCATCTCGGCCAGACATTTGCTATCTTTTTATCGAAATTCGCCTTTTTTATCCCAAATTCAAGTAAAAGAACTTCTTAAATCCAAAAAAAGACCCGTGATCACGATTTCGGACGAAGAATCAGTCACCACAGCTGTTCATCTTTTTAAAAAAACAAGAGTGTCGAAACTGGTAGTCATAGGGAGAGATTTTAAGTTAAAAGGTGTGTTAAGTTACTACGATCTTATTGCATATCTCATAAGTCCCAAAAATTCTGAGCATAAAGGAGAGAGAGAAGGAAATCAGGTCAGTTTTTATCACCAAAAAATAAAAAATTTTGTCAAAACATATGCGATGACTCTCAAGACAGAAAATTACCTTTCCCAGGCGCTCGATCTCATTTTAAAAAAGAAAATAGGAAGCATCATTATTATAGATGGGGAAAAACATCCCATCGGGATTGTCACTACCAAGGATTTCCTTGCGATGATTATGAGGAACGGCAATGGAAAGAAAGCCGACTCCATCAGCGAGAAACTTTCAAATCAAGGCCTCCGGATCGGAGGCTTTTTTAATCAGGTAAATTCAAAGGTCAAGAAATTCCAATACACGGAAATTCGAAATCTTTTATTCAAAAATTCAATTAAAAGGTTTTATTCCAAATATATTCTTCAGTCTTAGTCTCCATCCACAATAAATCTGTAAATTAATTTTCGTATAATACATAAAGAATGAAAATGAAATGGATTATACTCGGAACTATTCTGCTCCTTTCGTTTTTTATTCGTGCGTGGCAATTAGACAAGAATCCAGCTGGTTTTTTTTGTGATGAAGCATCTATAGGATATAATGCATATTCCATATTTAAAACAGGTAAAGACGAGTGGGGTGTTACCTTCCCACTTTTTTTTAAGGCTTTTGGAGAATATAAAAATCCTGTTTTCATCTATTCCTCGATACCTTCCATCGCTTTGTTTGGTTTAAATGAATTTAGTTTGAGATTAACCTCTGTTTTGTATGGAACTTTGACAATATTGGTATTGTATCTCTGGTTAAGAAAATTATTCGACGAGAATACTGCAGTCTGGGGAAGTTTTTTTTTAGCAATTTCTCCTTGGCATATTCATTTCAGTCGGGTGGGCTTCGAACTCATTTCCTCAGTCTTCTGGGTCAGCCTTTCTTTTTATTTATTGTATAAATCGTTTGCTAATATTTTAATATATCCCTTTGGTGCAATTTCACTTTTGATAAGCTATTTTACGTATTCGCCACCAAAGATCTATTTGCCGATTTTATTCTTATTTTTTTTCATTATTTACTACAAAAAATTAGTTGTTTTAATAAAGCATAAGTTTATTTGGTTTATATCACTGCTTATCTTTTTACTGTTCGTTATTCTTTTGCTTCCATCGATTCAGGATAATTCCTTTTGGGCACGTTGGGTGCAAGTGAGGCAGGGTGAACTGACGATAGATTTCTTACGTCAGGCGTACCTTAATCATTTTAGTTTTGATTTTTTGTTCAGTAAGGGTGATATTGATTTTTCAGGTCAGTTCATTACAAGACACTCTATTCGAGGCATGGGTGAGTTGTACTGGATTCAGCTACCATTTATTATGGTTAGCCTTAGTCTGTTATTCAACTCTAAAATGAGAAAGGGAGCTCTGTTTTTTATTCTATTCTTGTTGATTTATCCCTTAGGATCAGTTTTTACTTCGATTGCACCTCAAGCGACACGATCCGTCGTAGGAGTTATTCCTTTTCAGGTGTTAACAGCATTAGGAATTACAGCCTTTTTGTCATATTTTAAGAATAAATTGTTACGAAAAACTTTAATGCTTTTTTTGATTGTAACCATTGTTTTATCTTTTTCTAATTTTATAAATCTTTACAAAAAGTATCCAAACTATTCGTCGGACTATTGGGGATGGCAATACGGGCCAAAGGAAATCATGGCCTATTTTTTGAAAAATAGTGGCAAGTATGACGAGATGTTTATGAGCGGGGAGTTCAATGCAGGGGAGATATTTCTTTCTTTCTATGACCCAGAGGGTACATGTAAAAATAAATGTAAGATGGGCCAGCTGAGGGATACGCCCGAATTGTATGATCCAGTAAAACGCCAACTTTTCTCAATGGGTCCCGACTACCTTACAAATTCTAAATTTAAAGACAACTTTATCATAAAACATACAATCCGCTATCCGGATGGAAAAGTGGCTTTCTTTATCGGAGAAGTCAAGAAAGGGACGCGGCTTGAGATGTTATGATTTGATGAGAAAGGAAATTTTTTCTGCCGGAAATCTTGCTTCATTCTTAAAAATATATACCGGCGGATGATCGTAACTTTGGAAAGATTCATCAGCCCAATCATCAGAGATGAAAAAAGGATAGTTGGTAAACTGTTTCTCCAAGCGAAAACCGAGTTGTCCGGAAAATAATTTTTTGTACATTAAAGAAGTATAGGGATAACTTTTGGAATTCCTCAAAATTGAGTAGAAAACCCGTCTGCTGCTGATGATAAAATAATCACTTTGGGAAAGTTGACTCGCCAAAAGATCTATTTTTTTTTCATCATCAGGTTGATCATATACCTGCAAAGAAACTAGATTGTATTGTTCCGGAAGATAATACTGGTCTTTTCCCTCATCGAGTATGGGGAGGGGCAGACTGTCGTCCCAATGTTCGCCAGCGATCGTACTTTTTTCAGATACTCTGCCATATATCCATGAAGAAGCTGCAACACGAGTGTTTGGCTTGAGATAGAGATTCGTAAAGTAAACAATTCCATTCGTGGCAATCAAAAAAAGAAAAAAAATCTTCACATTTTTTTTAAACTTCATAAGTGAGTAAGCGGCAAAAAGAGAAAGGAAAGGAATGAGAAGAATATAGTATCGAGAAAATTTATTAAACCAAGCCCCAGACCAGGCAAAATAGGCGAGGGGAAAGATAAGCAAAACGATGAGAAGAAATGAGCGGGGGGGCCGATACAATTTCCTGGCCAGCATAAGAAAGCCTAGAACGGCAAGAGGAAGCGACACGAACCCGAAGGTAAGCGGAAAAATTCTGAATAACTGGTAAAGATAGGGGATTGTCCCCTCATAAATGATGACAAAGGGAGGTTTATTCAATCCGAGGACGACACTTTGCATATAACGTTGCTCTTCATTAAAGCGGCTAAAGTCAATTATCTGGTAGGGTGCCAATATGGTCGAACTAAAAATAAAAATGACCAAAAGAAATATAAAATAGAGCGTCAGTCTTAGTTTCTTTCCCGTTGTGATCAAAAGGAAAACAAAAGTAGTAAGCGGTATCATAAAAAATGACGCCGCTGTTATTTTACTCGCCGCCGCCAACCCTAAAATCAGTCCCACCAAAGGGAAGAGTTTAAAGCGGTTCTTTTTTATAATCAAGCAACATATATAAACAATAAGTGAAAGAAAGAAGGTTAGGATTGCTTCTGTAGTGATAAAGTGGGCGTGTTGAATGATTCCGGGAGAAAAAATAAATATGAAAAGAGCGATAAAGCCGATTTTCTCATCAAATAACAATTTTGCCGTATGAAAAATCACGAGCGCGGCACAGACCATAATCAACGCGGAGAGGATGCGTCCAGAGAACAAGAAATTATTTATGAAAGGCGTCAGTATCGAAGTTAGTTTATAGAGGTAGAGTGGCAACGGGCCATAGTAAAACATGTGAGGATTCAAGGGAGATGAAGGAGATAAGAACTCGCCCAAATTTTTTGGTAGTTGTATGTTTGAAGCGTTGACATATAGTCTTTCATCAGGATGGAGATAATGACCTCCATCCCAGCCAAATCCATATATATTTAAAAAAGCCGAAATCGAAAGCAGAATAAAAAGCAAAACATTTTTTTTACTGAGCAGTTTAGTTCTATTGGTCATTAATATGGCGTGCAATATCCTTAAGCGACATGAATTTATATCGGTATTCGATGTCTTTATCAAAGAAATTTGAAAGCCAAAAAATTTTGCATTGCAGAGCTTTGGACTCAAGGCGAGAGGAAAGATGTTGTACGATGTCCCAATTATCTTCTACGAAAGCATTCAGTTCAAGTTTTTCAATCATCTTTTGTTTAAATACATTCGGCTGCTCGTCATTTTTGTTATAAAAAATATCAGTAAATTCTATATCAGTTTTTAATTTCCCCAGCCATTTGTTAAGGTCTCTTTCGAGAAAGCTGTATCTGCCTGTTATAAGATAAGCCTCGATTCGCTTATTTTTGACAAGATCACCAATCTCTCTCAAACCCTTATTTTTTCTAAAGCTGGTTTTGTGGAGAAAACCCCATATGGCGCGATCGAGCGGGTTTGTAGGAACAAAAAATTTCCTGGCTTTATTTTTGACGAATACTTTCTTAATTCCTACCGCCAAGGGGCGAAGCACTCGTAGTGGGTTATAGAGTATTACTCCGTCGAGATCGAATCCAACCCGTGGAATTTTTCTACTCTCTTTTATCATAAGCGTTCACTGTTAACTAAAGATAAAATTATACAGGAATATAGGTTCCTTCGCGGCTACTTGTTATATGGCGTTGTGTATATGTATCCGGAATTGTCTTCGATACGTCTTGTCGTCCCTCCGGGATACTTACGTTGTATTTCTTCTAATCGATTTTTATATTGATTGGAGACAACAAATACCTTGGGCCCATTCATTTCAGGCAGAGGAGCAGAGTCTACAAGTGAGGTGATCGGTAGGCTTGGGGTAAAATACCAGAACACACAGTCTTCCGGATAGATAACCGGTTCAGAAAGCAAAATGACCCTATAATCGTGTGAAAGCGTTTTTAGGTACTCGCTTACATACATACCTGGTCTTTTCTGAAACAGTTGGATATTATTTCTTGGATTGTCAAAGAAGTATATTTTCAGATTAATAAAGACGATTGTACACATAATTATAGTAAGAAAGAGATAGGGGAGAGATTCGAGAATGGGAATGTTAGGTATTCTCCTTTTAATAGTTTGTATGATCGAATAGAGCGAAATTCCGACAAAAATATAAACAGCAGGAAAAAGCCCTACGATCCGGTGATAGGTAACAGGGTCAACCGTAAGCATGGTAAAGGCAAAATAAGTAAGCCAAAACCAAATAAGCAATAAGAAATATTGAACTTTCTTAAGGTTTTTGAGAGCGATCAACTGACCAAGAAGAAATAGTGTTAAGGTAAGCAAATCGAGCAGCCTTCCTCTATACCCGTATTGCGTACTTGTGTCACCACTATTTTCAGATAGATCCGAAGATCTTTTGATGTTATTTATGAGCCAGGCCATCCTGTTTTTTGTTTTGTTTGCAGCTTCCATATGTTGGATAGTATTTGGATCATCGCTGAAGATATAAGAACTGCCGACTCTACCAAGGATTGTGGACGGATTTTTTGCGTAATAAACAATCATTGGCATATATACAATAACCGCCGTAACCACAGTAATTGCAAAGAATGTAATAAGCCTTTTCCTATCCTCTCTCACGCGAATGAGCTGGTGAAAAAAAAGAAAGATTACTAGTACTGGAACAATTTTAAAAACTAAATATTGGTAGTTCCCCAGACCGATAAGTATCCCTATTGCAAAAAAAATAGACTTTTTTTTCTTTAGAAATCCAAGATAAAGAAGTAAAAAAACCACTACCTCAGTAAAAATACTCATGACATTTAGGCTGCCGACTCTCGTTATGGCAAGCCACCAGTGAGAGGTGAAGAGTAGGATAAGCGAGATAAAAGCGATCGTCCGGTTAAACATAAGGAGCGTCATGATGAAAAGGGGAAGTAAGGTAAGCGTACCCAAAATCGCAGAGGGAACCCGCGCCGCCGTGATGGTATCTCCAAATAAAAAGTAGGAAGCTGCATGTAAAATGAAAGCTGGAGCGGGTACGCCCCACCACGAGGTACTTATCAGGCTTTGCGTCTCTCCTGTTGCAATTTGTTTGCCTGCGTTCGCAGTAAAGAGCTCGTCACAATGAACTGATGGAGGATAATTCTCTAAATTATATACATTTAGGAAGAAAGACAAGAGGATGCAAAAAAATAACAATAGCAAAGTTTTCTTATTCATACAAAAGTATTATCTATCCCAATATATTATAATAATAACCACAAAGGTCGATTGCAATTAATATATGTTACCCGTACTCTTAGATCTCAAATTCGTAAAAATTTATACTTTCGGAGTCTTTTTGGTGCTCGCTTTCTTTTGGGGAGCCTTTTTTTTATGGCGAAATATACGACTCACTTCCTTTAAGGAGGAAGAAATATTCGAT